>OGJL01000017.1_pt1 | contig 129718 bp, 91 predicted proteins | sample 1572291 | NCBI WGS metagenome assembly OGJL01 (sample SAMEA2582082, study PRJEB24529) | metagenome | biome: Human gut stool | place: China | collected 2011
TTTTATCGATATCAGCCTTTTTAGTGTTAACTTTATCGTTTACCTTTTTCAACTGATCTTCTGTAGCCGCGCGACCAGATACAGCCACAGGATTATCTACATTCCAGTCTTTATTTTGAAGACCTGTTACATAACCTGTAGTGCCGTCAATCGTTACAGGGTTTGCTGTACCTACTTTAATAGTATTACCCAAAGTCATGTTGATAGTTGTATCACCATTGGCTTGTGTAATTGTGGCATTGATATTGCTGCCGTCACCTTTGATGGTAACTTTAGAACCTAATAAGTTGTTTTTAGCACCACCTGTATTAGCATCGAAGTTAAGGCCTTTATCTATAGTGTCTTTATTGAATTTAATAGCATCATGAATCGTGCCTTTACCAGTGTTGCCGATATTGCTCATCGACAAGTTACCCGTATCAGGGTCAAGCGCTGCATTGCCACCTAAAAGGCCTTTTGTAGTGCTTGCTAAATTACCCAAGGTATTTGCAACAGCATATAATTGACTACCATTGATTGCATCTGTAGATTGTGCATTCACACGACCTGCAGCCACATTTGTGATAGTACGTTTTAGCGTATCACTACCCACGCTAAGTGTAGAGTCAGCAGAGCCGCCGGCATAGTTTTTATACCATAAGCCATTTACCAATTGATTTGGTGTGCTTACTACATTATCAGTCTTGGAGTTAGCACCTAATGCAATCGATCGTTGTTGATTCGCATCAACTGATGCATTTTTACCGATGGCAATGGAATCATCTGCAGCTGCGATTGCAGCTTTACTCATAGCAATAGAATTATTTGCAGTCGCTTTTGCCGTCTCACCGATAGCAATAGAAGCCTCACCGCTAGCCACACTATCCCAACCCATAGCAGCAGCATTAGTAGCATCAGCTGTAGAGTTAGCACCGATTGCGCGAGCACCTTGTGCCAATGCTTTTGCACCATTACCGATGGCTACACCCCAATCACCTCGAGATTGAGAACCATTACCCATAGCAATAGCACCCCCTTTGGATGCCTTCGCATTATTACCGAACGCCATGGAGGACCCACCGTAAGCACGTGCATTGGAACCGAAAGCCTGATCATTATCAAGACCTATCAATTGATTGTTTTCATCAAAACCGGCACGTGCATTGTTCCCCAACGCAAAGCCGTTCGTGGATTGTACACGTGCTTCGTTACCAATAGCTACGCCGTTATTAGCAATTGTGCGCGCATTACGACCAATAGCTACAGCTTGCGCACCTTGACCGATAGTGCTTGTACCAATAGCAATTGTATTGATATCCTTAGTTGTCGCATCATGACCGATGGCAATACCACCGCTCTTATCTGTAATACCTGGTGTTGCCGTAGCAGGGTTAACACTTACTGTAGCACCATGACCGATAGCGATACCATTTTGGCTTTCAGATTCAGATGGATCATTTTTACCAACAGTAGCGTCTGTACCCATAGCCACACTATAGTCACCGCGAGCATTTGTTCTGTCACCAATCGCGATACCACCGTCGTTTTCAGCTGTCGCTCCGACACCATTTTTAATCGGTGCCCCCAAGGCATCCGTAGGCATCATAACGCCTGTCAACATAACGGCAACTGCTGTAGCACCTACCATTTTAGAGAATACAACCGACAAAGAGGAACGTTTCGTCATGTTCTTTGCTGTTTCTGCCACCACAACATAGCAGCCCTTTGTGCGATTCCAAATCACTTTAAATACTCGATTCATTAATCTTTCTCCTATAAAACTTATAAAACTTACTAACTAACTATCTACATATTTAATGAAATAACAATGATGTATCGATGATGTATTGAGAATTCATCGACATTCTTGAATGTGTATATCTAAAATACCACAAATTACGGGAAAAGTAAACTTTTTTTCATTTTATTTTCATAAAACTTTTGTGTTTAAGTTATTAATAATTTCGATAAAATTAAATATACTGAATATTCTGCATAAATGCTGTATTTTTTTACTATTATTCACCTACTTTCATAAATAATACAAAACTTTCCATTATTATGTCCCAATATCACACCATATGTAACCAATTTATTTTCTCTTCATCATTCTGATTTATGATAGACCATATAATAGAATGATATCTTTTCATAAACGGATATCGTACAGTGTTTCTGCCATTTTGACTCAATGTACGTACACAATTACTACATACCTACTTAAGCCAATTAACTATTGCACAATCAATAAAGGTAGCATTTTATTATATAGTAAAAGGAATGACAGGTGAAATTCAAATCGCCGTCATTCCTTTTTTTATTCCAAGTCCCTCTAAAGGCGTACCGGCGGGCTTTATAGGCTTTATAGAAATAGAGCATATGTGTATAAAAACAATTTATACGATTACTCCATGTGTTTTTTAATTTTTATTGTTATACTGAAAGCAGAAAGGAGGAAGAAATCTATGTCAGAACTCAATATCTTACAACAAAATATAGATAAACCGAATACGGTTACCGAAGAAGATATCGTAGTTACACGAGATAATCAAACTTTCACAATCAAAGGTCGCTTTAATGGGGAAGAAGGCGTATTCACATATGATGCGGACGTTCAACCTAACGATCAGTTACAATTTCTGCATCACAACTTTACGGCCATCGTAAAAAAAATTACATATAAGGTGATTCAAGGTCAGCGAATCACATTGATTGCAAAATTATATGCATAAAAATATCGGGGTATTGTTAATACAAACAACACCCCGATATTTTTTATCGGTCATACAATTATAAGAAATACAATACAACACAACAACACTTAATTCTTATAATTGGATAATCTAAAATTATTGAATTGTTGGTGCATTAATCGCTTTACGAAGATCCACTGTGTGAAGTTCGTCCATCGCAGGAACTGCTTTTTCATCCACAGGTTTCACGCGATTATTGCCGTCTTTCATAGCTTCGTTCAAGCTGAAGATCACCATTTCGTTCATGTAGAAACGCAATTCATCATCATGTACATTGGCTGTATTGCGATCCAAGATATCGATGATTTGTTGCGCATAGTCCAATTTAGCGTCTTCAGATACAGTCGCATGTTCTGTAAAGAACTGTTTATAATCGTTATACAAACGATCCAACGCTAAACGACCATAGCTATCATTTTTATAACGATGGCTCACGATGTACCAGCTACGACGAACGTTCATGTAGTACAACACATTATTACGGTAACGTTCTTGACCGGTCATAACACGAGAATCGTCCATGATACGTTTACCCTTTTGGTCCAATTGGAATTGTGTAAAAGCATTCACTACGTCGCGAACTTCTTCGCTAGGTACAGGAACTGCAACTTCCGCTTCAATTACGTTTAATGGTTCAGCCGGTTGTTCTGGCATCATCAATCGATCTTGAGCCGCATCCGCTTGACCTACCGCGCATACACAAGCAAGTGCCAATACAGGCATAAATGTTTTGAATTTCATAAATCCTCCTAATGATGAGCCGTCCCCCGAAGGGCGGCTTTCATATTCCTTACATGATTCTTACATGACTAGAGTATACTAAATAACCCATTTAATCAAGTCAAATTTACTTTGTAAGCCCTGCTTGTTGCATCAACAATGCAATTTGAGCCTTCATTTGTTCATTATCTTCCTTCACAGAGGATAATTCATCAATACGTTGTTGCATACGTGCATTATCAGCCTTCACAGAAGACAATTCGTTAAGGCTTTCTTGCATGCGTGCATTTTCAGCTTTCAATGCTGTTACCTCATCTTGCAACACATAAACAGAGCTGATAGGGCCACCTTTATAACGTTCTGGAATCGCTTTCTTCGCATCGGAGTTACCGAATTTGTGAGTTACACCAGCATTCACCATATTATGATGACCACCAACAGATACGCCTACATGGAACATTGTGTCTTCTGCAGAGTAATGTGCAACACCTAACGCCGCCGCAGTTTCACCTCTGTAATTACCAACACCAGCCATTACTTGAGTTGGCTCCAATGGATCGTATTGAATTGGTTTCAACGCAGCCATAGCCGCTGCATGTGCGCCTACACGTTGTGTTTCGCCCGCTACAGCATTGATTGCATTCGCCATCTTATCTGTTGCACCTTTTAATTGATTTACGTTAACCGCATCAGTGCCGTTTACACCAGCCGCAACATTGGTAATTGTATTACCACCGTTGTTAAGGCCATCTTTAGTAAGGCTTACTGCATTACCGCTAGCAGGTGTAATTGTTACACCGCCACCGTTCACAACTGTGGTGTTGCCCGCAGCGTCCTTAGTGGTTACTGTTTCAAGACCTTTCAAGTCTTTAGCCATACGAACCTTGAGGTTGCCAGTACCGTCGGATACAACACCTAAATTATCTTCTGTAGTCAACTTGCTAGCATCAGTAATACCGCCGATTACGTTTACTTGTTCATTAAGCTTTTTGTTAATCACCGCACCGCTATCGCCACCGTATTTCATACCATCGTCTTTAGTTGCCACTTGGTGGGTTTTACCACTTCCGTTTTGGTATTTAATACGCGTGATTTCGTTGCCTTCGATATCAGGGTCGCCTTTTTCAGCAGAGATATCCGCACTACGGCCGTCTTTACCATTAAGACCGATGTGACCTACACCGTCTTTGCCGGACATAGATACAGCTTCTTTACCGTCTTTACCAGTAATGCCTACCTTGCCATCTGTACCGTTCGCACCATCTGGACCTGTGATAGATACACCATCCTTATCATCACCTTTGCCAACTTTTACAGATTCAGCTTTAAGATTTTTGCTCATCTTCACGTCAATGGTCGTGTTACCTGTTGCTGCATCTTGTTTGATGAAAGTCTTGATATTTTCACCGCTATAGTCACTATCAGCAGCTTTACCTTCGCCTTGTACGATTACGGTAGAACCTAATTTACTAGTTTGTACACCGCCTACATTGGCATCAAATTTAAGGCCTGTTGCAGTTTGATTTGCCAAAGCTTGTTTCAATTGGTCTTCTGTTGCGGCACGACCAGATACAACATTACCTGGATCCCAAGTCTTATTATCAAGACCCGTAATATAGTTGCCTGTATTACCAGGGTTAGCACCATCAGCTTGTTTACCCATTGTTACGTCCCCTGCTTTCACAGTATCCGTAGCGGTAACAGATCTAACATTAAGATCTTTCTTTAATTTAAGAGCAATCTTAGTATCATCACCAGTTTGAGTAATTTCTGTAGTGATGTTATCATCGCCGTTTACAGTCACTTTAGAGCCTAATTTATTCGTTTTTTCATCGTCATTATCCGCGTTAAAACGAAGGCCTTTATTGATAAGGTCTGTTTTAGTATTATCAATTTTATTATTTAAATCATTCTTGGCATTTGTAATTTGGTCACCAAGATCTTGCTTAACTTGATGTAATTGACCACCGTTAACTGCATCTTTGGAGTTAGCAACCACGTCGCCGTTAGCGACATTGGTGATCTTTTGGTCATTAGCATTGATACCATTTGGAGATACATAATTCTTACCACCTACGGTCAAACCGCCGTTATTGATAGTAGTATTACCAGCTGTAACGCTGTCCAAACCAGTCAATGTTTTAGCCAATTTTACATTCAAAGTACCTGTACCGTCGGATACAACACCGATATTGTTGTCAGACAATGTACCTGTAGCACCGCCCTTAACAGCAACCGTATCACCTAATTTCTTATTGATTGTTGCACCAGAGTCCCCATCAAAGTTCAAACCTTTTTCAATAGTTTTATTGATAGTAACGATATCACCAGCATTCTTTGCGATATTTTGCGTATTATTAGCAATATTACCGGCATTTGTTGTGATATTTTGTTTGTTATCAGCGATTGCTTGTTTATTTTTGTCGATTTGATCCTTATTTGTATTAACTGTATCGTTAACCTTTTTCAACTGATCTTCTGTAGCAGCGCGACCAGGAACAGCCACAGGATTGTCTACATTCCAGTCTGTATTTTGAAGGCCTGTTACATGTCCTGCATTACCATCTACAGTTACAGGATGTGCAGTACCAACATTGATTGTATTGCCTAATCCAACAATATATTCCTTACCACCTGCTGCATTTGTACCTTCTGTTACAGTTAAATTTGCATCTTTTGCTTTCACAGTAGGCGCTTTATCGATAGAGTTAATCGCATTTTGTAATTGACCATAGTTAACCGCATCATTAGAGTTAGTACCATCAGCTACATTGGTAATCTTTTGGTTGTTCGCATTGATACCGTTTGGAGATACATAATTTTTACCATTTACGGTCAAACCGCCGTTATTGATAGTAGTACCACTAGCTGTAACGCTGTCCAAACCAGTCAATGTTTTAGCCAATTTAATATTTAACGTATCAGTTCCGTTGGAAACGACACCGATATTGTTATCTGTCAATTTAGTTGCATCGGTCACGCCGCCTACAACATTAGTTTGTTCGCCTAATTTACGCGTGAATTTATTGTCTGCAGCTGCTGCAGCTTTTACATCGCCTGCATAGGATACTCCTTTTTCTACTTCCGTTTTAACTGCAAACAATTGGCTACCATTGATAGCATCAGTGGATGTAGCAGAAATACGACCGGCCGCTACATTAGTAACAGTCCGTTCCATGCCTGCCTTGCCTACGCTTACTGTGGAAGCAGGATTTGTGCCTGCAAAGTTATGAGTTGCCCCATTGATTGTTGCAGAAGGAGTAGCCACAGCCGCTGCTGTTTCAGAGCCATTACCGATAGCTACGGCATTGTCATTAGCTACTTTCGTATTATTACCAAGAGCTAAACCGTTAGCCCCTGTTACAGTAGCACTATTACCTAGAACCATGCCATTGTCACCGGAAATAGTAGAGTTATTACCTACTGCATAGGAATTATCCGTTATAATGGTGTTTTTATAACCAAACGCACCCGCCGTATTACCTTTAACTGTACCAGCAGTAACCTTTTTAATTTTATCGCCATTAGCTTCTGTAATTTCTGTAACAGTAGCAGTCCCTACCGTATTGTCACTACCGATAGCATATGCATTATTACCGTAAACCTTATTGCCTTTACCAAGAGCACCTGCGGATGCACCGGATAGAGTTGCATTCGTCATATCAAAGCCCACTGTATTTGTATCGCCGAGAGCTGTGGATTTCTCCCCATAAGCACCAGCCTGACTACCGATAGCAAGAGAGTTATTCCCCCAGCTACGAGCCATAGCACCGATAGCGGTGCTAGCCACACCTTTTGACAAGGAGTTAGCACCGATAGCATTAGAACCCGTGCCTAAAGACTGCGTCATCATACCAATAGCAAGGCTGGCATTTCCGATAGATGCAGTATTTACATAGTTCTTACTATCATTAAGAGCTGCTGTACCCAATCCACCTGGATGCAACGCAGCCACTTCACGGTTAAAGTTTTTCTGCGTACCTGGAACCGCTAAATCAGGAATAGCCTTATATAAATCAGGCTTTGCCTGATCGATATCATCACCGCCGATAGCGATAGAAGACTGACCAATAGATCTTACATCACCACCGATAGCCACAGATTGTGTGCCATATACCTTCGCTACGCTACCGATAGCTACAGATTGTGAAAACAGCTGTCCGTCACCATCAACAGTAGCATTCTTTCTAATTATATTAGCTTCCGCTGCAGCACCGATAACCACGTCACCACGAGAACCGTAAGAAGCGGCTTCTGCACCCATTACAACTGCACCGGATCCAGGTTGTTGATGATACTTGGAAATCGTGCTCTTCGCTTGACGACCTATTACAATATCACCATTTTCCTTTGCCACAGACCCTTGACCGATAGCAATAGTACCCGCAGGATATGGAACCTTCACTCGTTGTTGCCCTTCAGCCTTCGCACCATTACCGATGGCAATACCATTTTCACTTGTTGCTAATGTAGCCGCGTCATTACCTATCGCCACAGACTTAGCACCTGCGGATTTTGCATTATCGCCGACTGCCACGCTATTGCTACCAGTAGCAGCAGCGCCAGGGCCTTGTACTACATTTGCTTCTGCAATCCCCGATACTAAACAACCCGTAATAGCAAACACGCATAAAGCTGCACGGAAAGTAATGCTCGTTCTTGCAGAACTCACACTAGCTTTACCTCCACCGCTCTTAACTAACTCAGATACTACAACGTAGCAATTTTTAGCTTTACTCCAAATTACATTATAAATTCGATTCATGTTATTCCTTTCTCACCGAACTACCGGCTCTACCGGTTAAGCCTTCTATTTATAGCCTCATATAAAATACAAAATAAAAGAAGAAGTAATAGACATAAAAAATCATCTACACTTCTAACATAAAACAATAGTACTCAATACTATAGTTTAAGTACTATTACGTATATCTTTTCCTATAAGATACTCACTCTAGCGACTACTATATCAAATAATTTCAATATTGTAAACAACTTTTTCATGTTTCATTCATTTTTATGGTTTATTTAATAGATTTAAAAAATAAGATAGAAATTCTTCATCTTTTCTATATATTTGTGGAATTAAATTTACATATTCACATACAAAAGATTTAATCTATGTATGACAAAAGCCGAGGCGGTTTGTGCCTCGGCTTTCGTCATATGATATAGTCTAAATTTTATTGAATTGTAGGTGCATTAATCGCTTTGCGAAGGTCTACTGTTGGAAGTTCATCCACCGTAGGACCCATTTTTTCATCTACAGGTTTTACGCGATTATTACCGTCCTTCATGGCTTCGTTCAAGCTGAAGATTACCATTTCATTCATATAGAAACGCAATTCATCATCATGTACATTGGCCGTATTGCGATCCAAGATATCGATGATTTGTTGCGCATAGTCCAATTTAGCGTCTTCAGATACAGTCGCATTCTCTGTGAAGAACTGTTTGTAATCGTTGTACAAACGATCTAATGCCAAACGCCCATAGCTATCGTTTTTATAACGATGACTCACGATGTACCAACTACGACGAACGTTCATATAGTACAATACATTGTTACGGTAACGCTCTTGACCGGTCATAACGCGGGAATCATCCATGATACGTTTGCCCTTTTGGTCCAATTGGAATTGTGTGAAAGCGTTAACAACGTCACGAACTTCTTCGCTAGGCACGGAAAGTGCCACTTCTGTTTCAAGCACATTCAATGGTTCAGCTGGTTGTTCTGGCATCATCAATCGATCTTGAGCCGCATCCGCTTGGCCTACCGCGCACACACAAGCAAGAGCCAATACAGGCATAAATGTTTTGAATTTCATACTTCCTCCTTATGATGAGCCGCCCTAGAAGGGCGGCTTTCATATTCCTTACATAACAAGACTAAGAATTTTTTTATTTGGAAAGTCCTACTTGTTGCATCAACAATGCGATTTGAGCTTTCATTTCTTCATTATCGCGTTGTACTTGATCGTATTTAGCAGTTAACTCTAAGTCATGTTGTTTCATGCGTTCATTTTCAGCTTTTAACGCAGTCACTTCATCTTGCAATACATACGCAGAGCTGATAGGGCCTGCTTTATAGCGTGCTGGAATAGCTTTCTTAGCATCGGATGTACCAAATTTGTAGGATACACCCGCATTAATCATGTTGTCATGACCGCCAAGAGATACGCCCATATGGAACATTGTAGATTCATTAGTATAGTGTGCTACGCCTACAGCAGCAGCTGTACTGCCTTTGTAGTGGCCTACAGCAGCCAATACTTGAGTTGGTTCCAATGGATCATATTGTAAAGGTTTGAGGCCGGAAATAGCTGCACTAGTAGCACCTACATCAGCGATCTTACCATCCACACTACGCATAGCACTGCTCAATTGATTTACGTTAACCGCATCAGTGCCATCTACACCAGGGCCTACATTAGTAATTCTATTACCGCCGTTGTTAAGGCCGTCTTTAGTAAGGCTTACTGCATTACCTTGAGCAGGTGTAATTGTCACACCGCCACCGTTCATAACAGTCGTATTACCAGCAGCATCCGTAGTAGTTACGGACTCAAGACCTTTCAAATCTTTCGCCAACTTGATGTTATAGCCATCACCAGCAGCGTTTTTCACAACACCAATATTGTTATCCGCTAAACGGTTCACATCCGCACCACCAGTAAGGTTCATAGTATCTCCCAATCCACGAACCACTTTACCGCTATCGCCTGGTTGGTCACCTTGGAATACACGGCCTGTTCTTGCTTTGTTATTGAAGTCGTCATTAACAGCTTTCAATTGATCTTCTGTTGCGGCACGACCAGGAACTGCTACAGGGTTTTCAGGATCCCAAGTTTTGTTATCCAAGCCTGTTACGAAGTTGCCTTCTTTACCGTCGGAAGTTTGTTTACCTACGACTACATCGCCAGCTTTCACAGTATTTGCCGTTACAGAACCGTCATTGCCATCAATCTTAACTTGATTACCGCCGTTACCAGCTGTGATTGTACCTGCAGAACCATCGATGTTAACTTGTTTTGCTGGATCTTGACCAAGAGTGATCTTATCATTTAATGCCATCTTGATAGCGCCGTTATCCACGGAAGTTTTGATATTGCCGTCACCTTTTAGATCGATTGTTTCACCAAGAGGTTTCTTCACGGATTGACCGTCTTCCGCTTTAAGACCGAAGCCTGTGGATTTGATGTCTTCAATGGCTGTATGCAATTGACCGCCGTTTACAGCGTCCTTGCTACCAGCGCCAATAGTACCATCAGCCACATTAGTGATCTTCTTATCAGCCGCATCGATACCGTCTTTTGTTACCTTAGGACCGTTTTCGATTGTTAAGCCATCTTTGTTGATAGTAACAGCTTTGTTGCCACCATCATTGATTTGCAAGCCATCTTTAGTCAACTTAGTCGCTTCATTAGCGCCGTCCTTGATAGTAACGCCGTTTGTATCCATCTTAGTATCGCCTGTTGTTACAGTCTTAGCTGTTACAGTGTCTACAGTGATGTCTTTTTTCAATTCTACCTTAACAGCACCGCCGTCTACGGATGTTTTGATATTAGTGTCATCACCTTTAACCTTAACAGTTTCACCAAGAGGTTTCTTCACGGATTGACCGTCTTCCGCTTCAAGACCAAAGCCTTTAGTTTTAAGGCTTTCAACAGCGTCATGCAATTGACCACCATTTACAGCGTCTTTGCTATCTTTGGCAACCGTACCGTCTTGAACGTTTGTAACCTTCTTGCCTGCTGCATCGATGCCGTCCTTCGTCATAGATGGACCATCGGTAATCTTCACGCCGTCTTTTGTAACAGCTGTCAACGGATTACCTGCTGCATCATTAATAGTCATGCCTGCGCCGTTTACAACGGTTTTACCGTTTGCACCGTTAGCTCCGTTGTTGAAAGTAATGGAGTTCAAGTCTTTAAGGTCTTTTGCCAAACGAACATTGAGGATATTATTTTTGCTGATAACGCCAATATTGTTTTCAGTCAAATCATCTTCGTTTGTTACGCCACCCTTAATGTCCAATTGTTCATTAAGTTTTTTCTTGATAACGTCGCCGGAGTCACCACCGTATGCCATGCCGTCATCTTTTGTTGCCACTTGATGCGTCTTACCGTTTTCATCAGTGTATTTAATACGAGTGATTTCTTTGCCATTGAGGTCCGGATCACCTTTTTCAACAGAAATGTCAGCGCTACGTCCGTCTTTACCGTTAAGACCGATGTGACCTACGCCGTCTTTACCGGACATGGATACAGCTTCTTTGCCGTCCTTACCGGTAACAGCTACCTTGCCGTCCGTGCCGTTATCTGCGTCAGGACCTGTAATTGACACGCCGTCTTTACCGTCTTTGCCAACTTTCACGGATTCAGCTTTAAGGTTTTTATTCATCTTCACATTGATAGTTGTATCACCAGATGTTTGGTCTTGTGTGATGAAAGTTTTAAGGTTTTCGCCGCTGTAATCATCGTCAGCTGCAGTGCCTTCACCTTTAATAGTCACTTTGGAGCCAAGCTTGTTAGTTTGTTCTCCGCCTACGTTAGCATCGAATTTCAAACCTTTATTAGTCAATGCGTCCGCACTATCTTTGATTTTGTCATTCAAGTAGTCCACATTAACCGCTTCGCTACCATCGTTGCCTGTAGCATATGCCACATTCGTTACGTGAGTACCGCCTTGTTTATTGTTATATGCAGGACCTTCGTAAGTTACCTTGGATTTATCAGGATTACCAGTAGGGTCCAAATCATACTTAACAGCACGGTCATTCAATTTATCAAGTTTGGATTTAGAAGCAACGTCTTTGATTGTAACGGTTTCTGTTTTATCTGGATGATTCTTATCTTGTACAGTCAACGCTACATCGCCGTTCGCATCCACAGTGTAGTCTCCATTAGAGCCTGCCGCTTGATTTCTAATCAAACGATAATCAGTGGAGTTAGCACTTTGAGCATCCAACGCTTTTTTCAATTGATCTTCTGTTGCCGCACGGCCGGATACAATCTTATCTGCATCCCAATCTTTATTATCAAGGCCTGTTACATAGTTGCCTGTTTCGCTGTCACCAGCTACATTGTTAACAGTTTGACCACCCATAATAGCGTCGCCTGCTTTCACAGTCTTAGCCGCCGTTACGGAATCAAGATTTTTAAGGTCTTTCGCCAATTGAAGTTCCAATTTGTCTGTTCCATCAGCTTTTACGTTGATGTTGCCGGATGCGCTCTTGAACGCTGCAGATTCAGCTACAGTTACGCCTTCACCTTGTACTTTCACCAAGGAGTTCAATTTTTGTTTATTCACGGTGCCAGTGTTGTTACCAGTGAATTGTAAACCATCCTCCATAGTAGCTACTTGGTGCTCGCCGTTGCCATCAGTGTATACGATACGAGTAAGACCGTTTGTGCCGTCTACACCTTTTTCACCTTTAACGCCTGTAGCAGCATCGTCGTAACCAGGTTTCACGGACAAGTCGATACCATTAGTACCGTTCACGCCGTTCGTTCCTGCAGGGCCAGTTAAGCCGATGTGGCCTACGCCGTCCTTACCGGAAATAGAAACTGCTTCTTTACCGTTTTTATCAGTCACAGCTACCTTACCGTCTGTACCGTTTGCTGTGTCAGGACCTGTAATAGCTACGCCGTCCTTACCATTTTTGCCAACCTTCACAGATTCAGCCTTAAGGTTTTTGTTCATCTTCACGTCAATAGTCGTATTGCCTGTTGCCGCATCTTGATTGATGAAAGTTTTGAGGTTTTCACCGCTGTAATCTGCGTCAGCTGCAGTTCCTTCACCTTGAATTGTTACGGTGGAGCCTAATTTGTTAGTTTGTACGCCGCCTACATTAGCATCAAATTTAAGACCTGTATTAATAAGTTCATTTTTAGCATCATGTAATTGACCGCCGTTTACAGCATCTTTAGAACCAGCCGCTACGTTACCGTCTTTCAAGTTAGTAATTTTTGTACCGTTAGGACCTTCCAAAGTTACTGTGTCATGGCCTGTGTTACGGTCATATTTTACGGAACGGTCTTTTACATTATCTAGTTCAGTTTTGGACGCAATATCCTTAATCGTTACAGTTTTAACGTCACTGGATTTTTCGTCTTTTACTTTCAAGTCTACTTGATTGTTTTCAACCTTATAGGAACCGTCTGCCGCGTTGTTCGGATTAGCAATTAAACGGTAATCTGTAGCACTTGCATTAGACGCTTTCAAAGCATCGCTAACCTTCTTAAGTTGGTCTTCTGTCGCTGCGCGTCCCTCTACATACGTAGGATCTGAAATGTCCCAAGTTCTATTATCTAAACCTGTTACAAAGTTACCAGTTTGGTTACCACCTTTTTTATCCGCTACAGTATGATTACCTACAGTGGCAGTGCCTGCTTTCACAGTGTCAGATGCCGTTACAGATTGCAAGCCTGTCAAGTTTTTCGCCAATTGCAATTGTAATTTTGCATTGCCATCAGCGCCAACAGCCGCAGAAGTAACACCAATATTATTGCCTGTAGCAAGATCGGAAGCACTTGTTACACCACCATTGATGTCCACTTGTTTGTTAAGTTTTACATTAGATGTAGCACCCATGTCACCTTTGAATTTAAGGCCGTCGTTCAAGGTTGCCACTTCTTCGTTAGAGCCATCAGGTTTTTGGTACACGATACGAGTTGTAGTTGTACCTGTTGCACCGTCAACCCCAGGTTGACCATCACGGCTAACGGAAATGTTAGTCGTTACACCGTCTTTACCGTTGATACCGATTTTACCGTCTTTACCGTTTGCACCAGTAGCAGTAATCGTTTCAACTTTGAGGTCTTTGCCAAGTTTCACATCAATTGTGCTGTCGCCGTTACCGTCTTGAGAGATTTCCGTAATGATGTTGGAGTTATCCCCTTTAACTGCTACTTTGGAGCCCAATTTATTTGTTTTTTCGCCGCCTGTATTAGCGTCGAATTTAAGACCTTTATCAATAAGATCTTGTTTAGTTGTATCAATCTTATTGTTTAAATCATTTTTAGTATTTGTGATTTGGTCACCAAGATCCTGCTTAACTTGATGTAATTGACCGCCGTTTACAGCATCTTTAGAACCAGCCGCTACGTTACCATCTTTCAAGTTAGTAATTTTTGTACCGTTAGCACCTTCTAATGTTACTGTGTCATGACCTGTATTACCATCGTATTTCACAGAACGATCTTTTACTTTATCAAGCTCTGTTTTAGACGCAAGATCCTTGATTGTTACAGTGTTAACCGTACCGGATTTTTCGTCTTTCACTTGCAAATCAACTTTATTGTTATCAACTTTATAAGAGCCGTCTGCCGCATTGTTCGGATTAGCGATCAAACGGTAGTCCGTAGCACTTGCATTAGCCGCATTAGCCGCTTTTACAGCATCGCTGACAATTTTAAGTTGATCTTCTGTTGCCGCACGACCGGATACAAAAGTAGGATCAGTTAAAGTCCAAGATTTATTATCCAAACCAGATACAAAATTACCATTTTGAGTCGCTGACTTGTTGTCTGTTACAGCTTGGTTGCCCATAGTAGCAGTGCCAGCTTTTACAGTCTTAGTAGCTGTCACAGTATTAACATTGATGTCTTTACCTAATGCAACCTTAATTGTTGTATCGTCGCCAGTTTGTGTAATCGTAGTGCTGATATTAGTACCATCACCAGCTACAGTTACCTTGGAGCCTAATTTATTAGTCTTAGCATCATTATTATCGGCATCGAATTTTAAGCCTTTGTTAATAAGATCTGTTTTTGTATCATCAAGTTCTGTTTTAGATGCAATATCCTTGATAGTTACAGTTTTCTTATTCGCAGGATTTTTAGCATCTTGTACAGTCAAGTCAACTTTATTGCCAGATACAGTGTAAGCTTTATCAGCAGCACTGCTGTTTTCAACTAATTGATAGTCAGGAGCGTCTACGTCAACTTTATATGTTTTATATGTACCGTCAGTACCTTCTGTAATCGTTGTGTTTTTACCAGCAACAACCTTTACTGCTTTTTGTGCTTCATCACGAATAACGGATTTACCGCCATCTGTAATGTTGGACAAGTCAGTTTTTGCCACTTTAGTTGGATCTACATCTACAGTGTAATTACGTACACCGCTTGCGTCAGGTTGACCACCTGAAAGTGTCATTAAACCGCTAGTGCCCAAGGATACCTTTGTATCCATGCCGTTTACAGTATATGTTTTTTGACCTGTAGTAGGATCTACTGCAGGAGCCCCAACAGTTACATTATTACCGGCCTGTACAATAGTACCTAATGCAGTAATATTCTTTTTACCAGCATTGGTAATATTGGATAAATCTTGGTTAGCTGCATTATCGATCTTTTTCTTAGTTGCATCAGTCAACGCCACATCGATTGTTTGGTTGTTAACAGATGTTGTAACATAAGAACCATCGCCTTTTACAGTCAATGTTTGGTTATCCAATAAAACATCGTTTTTACCAGTGTTACCGGCTACTTTCAAATTAACATTGCGCAATTGTGCCACGTTAACAGCGTCAGTATCCGCAGTACCTGCAGCCACATTAGTGATTTGACGAGTTTTTGTACCGCCATCACCTACGGACACCGCACCCATTGTGGATGTCAACGCAGCGCCTGTCAATCCGCTATATCCGTTTGTGCGGCTGTCTGCAGTTTTCACATTATAACCTGCTTTGCCTGCTGCAACGGAAGCAACGGAATTCGCACCCAATGCAACGCCGTCATCTACGCTAGATTTAGCTTTATAACCGATAGCAGTGCTGTTCGCATTCGCTGCAGTCGCATCAGCACCGACAGCTGTCGCGAAGTTACCTGCTGCGGAAGTACGTACACCGGCTGCTGTCGCGTTATTGCCTGTAGCACCTGTATTATCGTAGTTCGCATCAGCAGATGTGCCTTTAGCACTGAAGAAATTCGTTTGCGCCGCTTCAACAGCTTCTTTTACCGTATGGTACGTGCTGTTCTTGATATTGAAATCAGGCGCTTTATATGTAGAACCATTCGCTTCATAGCCCGTATAAGTAGGACCTGCGATGGATTTTGCCAAGTTACTGTTTACAAATTTTAATTGTTTTACATTTGTTGCGTCAGTATCGTTTTCACCACCTGCTACGTTGATGATACGGCGTTCAGAACCTACGTTACCTACCGCAACTACACCGTTTGCAACATTGTTATTTTGTTGGTTAGTGAAAGCAGAGAAACCATTAACCAAGGCACCTCTTACTTCCGTACCAGCACCCAATGCCAAAGAGTTATTGGACTCAGCCTTAGCATTTGTACCGATAGCCATGGAGTTAGTGCCTGTAACAGTAGCACCAAGACCGATAGCTGTCGTATTAGTATTGTTTGCTTTTGCTTCTTTACCAATTGCAATCGCACCATCTTTGGAGGCATTAGACGCACCGCCAAGTGCAAGCGCATCTGCACCTAGAGATTTCGCATTACCGCCCAATGCGATGGAGTTGGATTTAGTTGCTTCAGCAGTACTGCCCATAGCGATAGCATCAGCACCTGTTGTTTTAGCCTGATTACCCATAGCAAAACTGTTTGCACCACTTGCAGTTGCACTTTTACCCATTGCTACCGCATTTTGTGCGGATGATTGCGCTGTATTACCGATAGCAAACGCATTCTCTGCACTAGCATTAGCACTATAACCCATAGCTACCGCATTGGCGCCACCAGTGCTGGATGAAGAACCGAATGCCATAGAATCAGATGCAGCGGTAGATGTTCTCGCCTTTGTACCGAATGCAAGAGAACGAACACCTTCTGTCACTGTATTACCATCGCCATTATATTGTGCACTTGGAGTACCATGTTGCTGACCAGGTAACTTTTTGGTTTCAGCTGCACCGATTGCAATGGATTGATCCGCTTTCGCTGTAGCAGAATAGCCCATGGCAAAGCTGCCGTTACCTTTTGCCCATGCAACCGTACCTAACGCTGCAGAGAAATCACCTTCTGCAGCGGACTGACGCATCATAGCCAAGGAGTTAAATCCACTCGCCTTTGTCGCTGTACCGAGGGCCATAGCAGAAGGAGCTGTTGCCTGTGCATAATGACCTAATGCAAAGGAAATACCGCCTGTGGCCTGAGCATAGTTACCGATAGCTAAACCGGAATAATAGTTTGTATTGCCTTCTCGTATATTCGTATTACTACCAATAGAAATACCAGAGAACATATTGGTTGTATAATTACTGCTATCATTACTATTATCAAATGGTACCAAATTCCCCGGATTTTGATAATTGTATAGATAACTTCCATCACTAGGCGTTGCTGTAGCAGTAGCATACCCAGCATTAACACCATTAATCATCATGGCTGTATGACCAGCCGCATGAACCGCAGTAATATTACCACCCATCAATAATGCGGCTACCGCCATAACTGCACTCATACGTGCCCAGGTTGTACCGTTTTGTACGGATTTCACCTTACCGCCACCTGTTTTTACAATTTCAGATACTACTACGTAGCATTTTTTTGTTTTACTCCAAATAACATTATAAATTCGATTCATGATTATCCTTTCTTACCGAAACCTCAGTAAAACACACCACTTGTGTTGCACAATATTGCAAAGATAATAAAAAGAAGAAGTATAAAGATTAATTATCATCTACACTTCTTGCACAGAATAATAGTATTCTAAATTACGATACGAATACTATAAATATTTATGATGTATCATCATATACTCACCCACGGCTATACAATATCAAAAAATTTCTATCTTGTAAACAACTTTTTCATCTTTTCTTCATTTTTGTCGTTTATTTATTTCTAATTTAATACTTTTTAATTTTAAGAAATAGAATCTTCATCTTTCCTATCATTTATTACGATAAATCCACATATCGGAATATAACGATTATTGTAATTACGTAATCAATTTCATATTTTTAGACGTTTCAATTTAATGCTTTCATAGATAAGATAATTTTATATACAGAAAAAATATCCCCTACAGGTACACGAAAAACCCGAGGCCCTAGAGCCTCGGCTTTCACAATATAAATCATATATATAAGTATTCTATTTTTTATTGACCCTTACACGTTCAATAGTTGGTTGTCCTTCATGATTCTTGGCGATTGTATCCACACGGAATAACGCCATTTCAGGACCAAATTCAGATACGAGTCGATCATCGACAGCAACACCATTTTGAATAGCTCGGTACACAATTTGAGCAAATTCATAACGGGTCACCATATGGTCTCCTCCGAATGTACCATCAGGATAGCCTTCCACAAGACCCCGGCGAGATAGATCGCTAACCGCCGCATATGCCCAGTGATTATTCGGCACATCAGGGAATAATGTGCTGTGGTCTGCTTTCATATTTGTTCCAGCCAGGCCATTCAAAAGAGCAGTTAACTTTTGAATCTGCGCATTTTGTACCGCTACAGTTTTCTTAAGTTCCAAAACTTCCTTACCGATAGCTACACGAGAACGAGATACATTACTGTGAGTACCTACTTTCACAGACATACCTGCATTTACAACGGTTTCGCCATTACCAACAGTAGATCCTACGCTAAACTGCAAGTCCTCATTCGGTCTGTAAAAAGCCCCCAATGCAGCGGCATTGCCGTCATGATAGTGGCCATAACCAGCAGCAAAGTCCCATTTTGCATCAGGATCGAAATCCAACGGATGCAAGGCGGCAAGTGCAGCCGCTCCGGCCACAGATTTGTTAACCTTTTTATCGAGGCGAGCTACATTCCGCCCCATATTCGTTACATCCTGCTTGATATTAGTAATGTCACCCTGAATATTGGTTACATTCTTTTTAATATTGGTCACATCACCTTGTATATTGTTAATGTTTGTCGTGTTATTTGTAATCTGATTCGTTATATCGTCAGATAGGCTTACCTTATAATCTTTAGTCGTTCCGTTCGTCGTAGTTGTCACATTAATATGTTTACCTGCACTGACGGTAGTGGAGCCGTTCGCATTCACTTGATTTTGCAACTTTTTGAGCTGTGCCACATTCACCGCATCCGTATCCTTTGTGCCGGCTGCTACGGATGTAATCTGACGCGTAATATTGTTATTTGCATCACCGACAGATACGGCCGATTTAGTCGCCTTCCACGTAGAATCCGTATTCGTGGACTGTGCCTTTGTACTCGGATCATACCCAACGGATCCAGCCGCCACAGTAGCCTTCGATTCACTGCCCAATGCAACGCCGCCCTCTACGGTTACATTCGTATTATGTCCGACAGCGACCGCATTATTAACAGATGTCGTAGTCTTGCTGTCTGTAGAACCGATAAGAACCGCATGATTGGCGTCTTTTACCTCACGATTATCCCCCATCACAAGACTGTTCTTAGAATTAGTCACCGTATTTTCAGACCCTATTACGGTCGTATTGGACACCTTATCCGCCGTATTGTGAAAGCCCGTTAACATGGTATTCTTACTTTCTTTGCCTTGAGAGCCAGTCAATGTGTTATTTACACCCATAAGTGCAGAGCGAAGTGTATAATCCGCCTTATTACCGCTACCAAATGCCATAGTAGAACCGCCACCATTAGAATTTTTGACAGCGGAACGTAATTTCTCAGATAATTCCTTAGCGGAATTACCGCCCGAACTTGGCGCTGAAATACTGGTTACAGAATTCGTTATTTCATTCCCAGCACCAAATACGAGAGACCCATTGGAGTTAAAGGTTCGATTGGCAGTACCTACAATACTGTTCGCAACACCCGAATAATAGCTACCCGTTTTCGATTCAATGCTATTCAATGTACCATTAATGGTGGCACCAAAATTCTTTGTATAATTTGCAAATCGTCCACCATTATAATCACTGGAGATAATATTATATACACCTGTACTTGTAGTGAAAGCCCCATTACTAAAGCTATTAGCACCAATTGTTGTAGCATATACATTTAATGCATCTTTTCTTGTGGATGCACTATCCACAGTAGTATCCCCAAGGTCCCCTTTATAATTATGAGACCCAATCATGGTACTACCGGTACGAGCAAATGTATTATCACCGATAGCGACACTACCTACCACCTTTGTAGGATCCGCAGGAATTCTGGCAGGAGAAAGCAGCCCCCCGCTATAGGTCGTTTGCCCTAACGCAAAACTAGCCTCTCCACCACCGGCCATATTTTCAACCTTTGCATTTTTACCGATAGCTATACTACCGCCCTGGCTAGCATAGTTATTAATACCTGCTCCATTGCCGATAGCTACATCACCTGTAGCCGTACTAGCACCGTTCGAGTAAGAAATGCCGGCACCTTTACCAATGGCTACGTTTTCCGCCTTCGGTGCACTACTGCCCGTACCGATAGCTACACCATTACCGCTGCCCGGTGCCACATCCACCGCTCCGTCCACATATAGGCTCGATAACAACACACCATTAATCAACACAGATAATATAAGTTTACGCTTGCTCATTTTATCCTCTCCATTCCCTAATGAATTCCACGTGTAACTTATTCTTCATTATATTTTCATGAATATTGTGCCACTCTTTTCCTATTTTGTAAACAAAATAAATTTTTATGAATTGATGTATAAAAAAGGAACTGTCTTTTCATACCAAATGACAATTATCTGATACTATAAAACAGCTCCTTATGTTGCTTTTATCTAAAAAATAAATATAGATTCTTATGCTACTTTTATCAAAATAATAAAAATATATATATATCAATCTATCAATCAACGTGCACCGTATGTTGACGACGCACATTTTCCAACATATTAGCACAAACCGATGTTTTTGTATCCGATCGATGGTTACCACCAAACCAAGCCGTATCGACACCGGCTAGACGGAACATAACCTTACCGTAAGGGCTACCGTGCTTATGCTCCGGTTTATTATAGCCCATATCAACAGAAATCCTCGGTGTGAGCTGCAACTCGGTACCGATTCGCAAACCATGCTTATCCGCACTGTGCCGCAACTGCCAACGATAGGCCTCCATATACACGCGCGCCCAACGGGCATTCTTGAAGCTAGTCCCGTACTCCGCAGTATATCCGTTAGACACATTTTCCATGCGTGTCGCACCATCAAGGGAACGCGCACCAGACACACCGCGATACCAGTTCATGCGAAACGCACCAATCCCCGACACGTACTCCAGCCCGACACTCATGCGACCGTGATTGCCTCTGAACCGATGGTCATAAAACAGATTGCCACCGTAATAGTGTTCATCGTTCACTGCAATTCGGCGATAACCGATGCCTACATTCGCCGTCGTTCCTGTATCCGCTGCATTCGCCAACCGCTCCTGTGTAAACCACACATGACGAGATGTCTCATCATAATGACCTAACGGCTGCAATGTTTCCACACCGTACAAGGGCTTCCAGTTTTTCTGAAAGCGCAATGACAAGACGGTTCGCTGCATCCACGGTTTCGCCTTCGATCCGTGCATTGCGGAATGAACACCAGTCATGACCACCGCCTGCAACGCAGAGTTGACCGCATCCGTATCGGAATAACGAGTCATCTTTTTATCTGTGGAGTCTGGCATCTCCAATCCGCCCTGACCGATGACATGATCTGGAGTATGAGATGAATTAACATGGAATGTATCTAAGTCGTCAGATAATACGGTCTTACTTTCACTATGAACTTGTTTTACCGTAGTCCCCTGCATAGGCTGCTCTGCTTTATTTACCTGCTCCCCCGATACGGGCATAACGAACATGCAAAGGGCACTCATCAACACGATTATATATTTCATTACACACTCTTACGTACAAACACACTTCTCATTACTTAATACCGTACATACTTAATTATGTACATAATACTTAATTACACACGATTACATATACCGATGACTCATGATTTCATCATGAACAACACATGAAATTATTTCTATTTTATATAAATATATAGAGAATTGTCAATGCATATAGATTGCAATTGATAGAATAAATAAATATTTAAACTTTATAATTATGTGTCAAAGATTTCTTATCAACTATAAATACCTATAGAATATATTGTATATTTATTGAAATTATGTGAATATTCTATTTACAATATACCTTTTTGGTATTATAGTAGCCATGTAAGTCTTTTTATGAAAGTTTTGTGAAAGTTTGTTTGTACACAAAGGAGTGTATACGATGAGTAAGAAACGTTTTGTATTAGCAAGTGTTGTAATGGTAGCTTTATCCGCCTCAGTTTATGCGGCGCCGGTTAATATCGTTGATAACAATGGTAACATTGGCAAGGAAGGTCAAACTTTCACCGCAGGAACAGGCGGCAACATCACCCTCGGTGAGAATGCCGGTGCGGCGAACGGAAAAGGAAAGGGGCCCAATGCCCAAGGCAATAACATAGCCTTAGGTTCAGCTGCTGGGGCCGGCTCATCAGGCGGTGGCAATATCAACCTTGGGGCGAAGTCATTTCGAGACAGTACTGGCGATTTTAACATAACCGTCGGTTTCGCCGCAGGTAATGCAAGCCAGTTGACGAACTCTATTGTCATGGGGACTCAATCAGGGGAAAAATCCGCAGGTGATAAAAACGTGTGGATTGGGAACTTCCAGGGTGCTAACAGTAAAGCCAGCAATTCTGTAGCCATCGGGTCAAATTCGACAGTAAATGGTCAGTTCAACCTTGCCGTAGGGCATTATGTGAATGTAAATGCCGCGAAAGGTTTGGCCGTAGGCTCTTATAACACACTATCTGAAAAAGCGACTGCATCTGGCGTATTCGGTCAAGGCCAATACGGTAAAACAGCTATTGATGCGTCCAATTCTTACAGTATAGGTAATTACAACCATATTTCTGGAGAAAACACCTTTGTTCTCGGCAATAATGTGACTACCTCTCTAAAAAACGGAGTTGTCCTTGGCAATGATTCCGCTGACGGCGATGTAGTCGGTACAGCAAGTCATACCTTTGAAAATGGTACTACCGTCAACTATGCCGGCACTGCCCCTGTATCAACAGTATCCGTAGGGGCTAAGGGCAAGGAACGGACGATCACCAATCTCGCAGCAGGTCGCGTGAGTGCTACCTCTACAGATGCGGTCAACGGCTCCCAACTCTACGGCGTTCATCAAATGATTGATACCCTTGGTAAAAGTACAAGTCAACAGCTTAATAACTCTATCAGCACCATTGAAAAATCTGTACAACATGTATCTCAAGAGGTACAACGTGTCGAATCAGAATCCAATAAAGGTGATGCTCGTGCCGCTGCGTTAGCCGCATTGCATCCACTACCATATGATCCGGATAATCGCGTTCAATACATGGCAGGCTACGGTCATTATAAAAATGCGAATGCAGTAGCTCTAGGTGTAGGCTATTATCACAAAGATAATCTTTTACTCACCACAGGATTTACGATGAACAATCACGTTATGGCCAATGTAGGCATCACCTATAAACCGGGAAAATCTTTATCTACGGCTATGTCCCCTGCCTCTTATAACGCACTAGAACAACGCGTACAAGCATTAGAAACTCAAAATAAAGATCTACAAGAAACAGTAAAACGCTTGGTAGACAAACTTGAAAAATAATAAGATCACTTTATGGTAGTCCTATAACTACTTTCACACAAACACACTAAAACCAAAACACAAAAAAGCTGTACACACATAATCGATTTTTGAACGACCCTTTGATGTAAAATAATTTTGACATCAAAGCCGTTTAGTCTAATCTATGTATGTACAGCTTTTATGATTATTTATATGTAGTTATTATAATAATGTATTTCATCTCAATTTGACGATATATATTTTTATCCCTATAATATAGGTAGATAGCCAAGCGAGTGGTTCCGTTAGGCTCATCTCAGAACTATAAATAATTGATGAAATGGCCTTTCAGTTATCCAGTTACTGGTAACGAAGGGCTATTTTCTTTTTCCAAAACAAAAGAAAAGGCAGAGATTATGTAACATATCCTCCATTACTAGATGTTCAGTAATGGAGGACATATCAATAATTCCTGCCTTTTTGTTTATCTACGAGCCACGCGCATGGCTGCCATCATGCCTGGAGATTTCCAGACGGATTGGCCATTATCCGATACGAGTTTATTATTATCGTAAAACACGTCTGCATTGTAATAGTTATCATCGCTAGATGTCACTTTATAGCTAAGACCTGCTGTTGTGTATACCGTAAAGTTGAGTATATCCCCCACTCGCTTTACAGAGTCTTGATCTACATACCAGCTATTACCGAGATATGTCGTAGCATACACATCTTGACGAGCTTCTACATCGTTTGTGCTAATGCCAATTAATACAAGCAACGCCGCTAACATATACAAGAATTTACGCATTATAATTACCTCCCGTTTTATGGTAAGAATACTTATATATTATACCAAAAAACACCGATAATCGCATTATAATGGCAGTACTTTCTCAACCCTTGACTGAATTCGCTCGAGGCTCGGCGTGATTGCTTTCATCACAGGTTTTTCTATGAAAGCTAACCGCACATAGTCTACAATCATACCGATGACAAAAATAAGCGCCACTACAAGAATTGCATACAGAGGTAATAGTATTGAATCATAGTACTGATACGTTGCCAATACATTATCCCACATGTAATGAAGGAATAGCTTATTATCATGCAATAGGTATATACCAAAGGTAGTAGATGCTACTGCATTGATCCAAGGACGATAAGTGATCTTTGCTTTCAAAAAAATAATAAATAAGCCAATGCCTAATAGCAATTGAAAGAAACAATAATCATTTTGTGTAAAGTAGAAAATTTGTTTCATATACGCTGGATCCGTCATGGCTAGTACATCAACGAGGATGTCCCCTAGAAAGGCCGCTACAAAGCCTATGGCGGTAAAAATAATACCTATTTTCTTTGTTATATGTGAGCCGTACAGCTTGATGTACGCCCCCAGCGAATAGAACACAACAAAGGAAAAGATATGTTTAAATCCAAAAGTGGTATGCGGTAAATTAGGCCACAAATTCAATGTCGTTGGTATTAAGAACCAAATTACCGTGGCCCCCACTAGGAGCATAACGTAATATTTAGGCTGCAGCCAATGAAGTACTCGATTGATAATAGGCGTTAATAAATAGAGTACTAAAAAGTTCTGGGCAAACCAACTCATGGCACCAATAGGCAATAAAGCGAGCATCATATTCCTTGACGTCACCGTATCGAGTCCTAAACCCATAGCTACGCCCAACATGGCAATGCTGTAAAACCATATTTACCCTACTAACTTCACAAACTTGTGCAGCTTAAAACTACTAGAAACCATAAAATAGCCTGTTATCATAACAAAGGCGACCACACCAGCCTTTCCACCAAGTCCAAATACTTGGAGAAACACCTTATTAAATGTTAAATCTGGCGTAAAGGGAAAACAACCGTGCACGCTAAAATGGTGCATAATAATTAGTATCATCGAAATGATACGCAACAATTCAATATTGCTATCTCTCATTCTATAAACCTCAATGTCTCTCCAAACTATAAGATAGATAGCTATCAACAGTTATAACTATATGATTACCTACTACTAACTCTGATAACAATATAATAAAACCCTATACTCATGTAATAGATCCCTACAGCTATATAACAGATATATACACCATAAAATACAGGATATATATGAGAATGTAGTGACATAATTTACGCATACAAAAAGACAGCTGATATAACCAGCTGTCTTTTATTATTATTCTACTCAATCATATATTAGAATTGATAGTTAAGGTCTAAGATATCAGGTGATTTAATGATTTACGACAATGTTGCGAACCAGTCTAAAGACAAACACCTTCAAAATCATTACTGATTTTTAAAGGTGTAATTTACTATGTTCTATTTTTATTATTATCTTCTCTCTCTAAAAGTAAATCCTTAATAACAGCACATTCAATCCCTACTTTTTGTTTTCGTATATCTAATACGGTTACTATTGCTATATATGCATCTAAACCAAACAATAATACAACGCCATTATTAATAAAGAGCTCATACGATTCCTCTTGAGCAAATTGAGCCAATAGAATAATAGCTATAAATAGCATATAAAATATATTTCTTTTGATAGAAAATATTTTCTTTATAAATAAATAAGAATAGCCCAATAATGGAACTAATATAACTGCTATTATAACTCCCCAAGATATTTTATCAATTGTTGATTGATTTAAATTTACAGGTATATCAGAAGATAAAAATTTAACAATATTTATTGTATTAGATACAACTGTGCCTAATATAGCACTAATAAAAATAGTAGTCCATGGATATGACAAATTTACATTATAATTAATAGACTTGATACTTTGTACTTTTCGTAACTCTTTAACACTTAAGCCTTTATACGTTTCATAATATTTATCATATAGTTTATCCCAATAACTTAATTGATTATTACATTTAAAATGGGACTTAATTTTCATTAAACATTTACATATATACTTATATAAAATTATTAGTTTAGACATATTTATTCCACTACCATAAAACAATTTATCAAACGATGTTTAAAACTTCATAATAAAATTTAACCCTATCACTAGAGTTATGAATACATTATCTACCTAATATGATACAAAAAATTTAATAATATATATAAGCTTTAAACTTCAAACTAACTAATCTCTTTAAAACTGTACTTATATATCATATCAATTATTAAACTTTATAGACTACCCTAAAGGTTTACTAAATACATAAAAAAGTACCAACAAACACGTTGATACCTTCTTAGTCGTTTCATATATTATTTTGTATCTAAAAAATTATCTTAATATACTAATTTACCATTAAACACACGATACTCATCTTCAATTTTAGTTAAATCCTTCACAAATAATTTAGAAGTTTGATTATCTATCTTCATTACTAATGTATTGCCAATAGACTTGGCTTTATATATTACTTCACCAAGGAAATTGACAATTCTAAAGAATACCTCTTGAGGAGTCAAATTCATATCAGTTATTACCGAATCATCTTCTGTTAAACGAACACTTTAAGAAGTTGTTAAATCTTCTTGTAATATAAATCGTAAGATAACAGAACTTGATTTTACATCATAATCTAGACTATAGCTTTTTAAGCAACCATGTACTACTTTAGATTGCTTATTTGTATTATTTAAAATTTCAATTTCTATTGGTATATTTTTATCTGCTGATAATACATACTTTGCCATGCTTAACTCTCCAGTACCCTATATAACATAATAATTAAATTTACCCCAAAAAATATTAATTATCAAAATAATGTAAATTCATGAACTTTTCATTCATAATTATATAGAATTTCTAAGATAGAAAGTAATAAACTAATTATCAAATATACGTATTTATATTTTAAATATTAGTTACAATATATATTCTGTACTTTATTTAGAATATTATCCATCCATTTTTTTGTTATATCACTAAAAAATCGTTTCCATACATAACAAGTAATCAAAACTAAAACAAATGAAACTATACTTTGATACTTCCATCCATAATTTGCTACTATGGAAAAATGATCTACGACTTTTATTATTGCTTGATGCAAAATAAAGAATTCAAACTCTATACTTTCAAATAACTTAAATATATAAGTACTTAAAATATTAGAGATTATTCCCATATCCCAAGAGTAAACCAATATCATTATACAGAAAACACCCACAAACTCGGCTCTCATCCAATATTCCTCTTTTATGACTACGAGTGCTAATGTTATAAGTGTAATTATTATTTCTATTAATGATGAGATCATTCTGATATGTTTACTATTCAATAAGTTTTTAAACCATATACTTATAGGATATAAAGCTAAACCAGCATAAAACTCTAATCCACGAACTACAGGTGAAACATGTAAATTCCACGCTGTAATTTCAGAACCAAATAATATTTGTTGCTTTTCAATTAAAATTCGTAAACTAATGGCCATGATAAAACTAATAATTGCTCGTTGTCTTGTATTTACTGTTTTTAGAAGGAATGGAGATAAGAAATAACAAAATAATATAGAAGAAAGGAACCAACTGGTTCCATTAAAAGAAAAGAAAGTTCTACTATCAATGCTCCAAGATTGGAGTAAAGATAAATTAATCAAAGTCTCAAATACAGTCTTCTTAGTAAATATCTCTGAAATAGGCATTAAAGATAAACAAATAAGAAATGCAACGAAATGTAATGGCCACATTCTAGATAATTTTTTCTTAACATATAAGCAGGATTCCTTCCAAGTTGCTGGTACTATTTTATTGGAATAATTATACGAAACCAAAAAACCCGATACAATAAAGAAAAACTCACAAGCTCTTGCACCAATATCTACATGAGGATTAGGTATTGGACTATGCCACCAAAATAATAAAATAAGAGCTATAACCTTTAATCCTGATAATGAACCAATCCTTTGCACTAAAACCCTCTACTTTCTAATACATTAACTCCCCATACTATTTATGCATTACTATGCTCATAAAATTTAATATAACAAATCAAAATCCCTAGAAGAATTGGATATGCCAATAAAAATTCATTACTCATAAAGCATGCAATTTGCCCCAAAAATGCCACTATTAGGTAGACTAAGATAGCGGTGTTAATATATTTCTTAATCTTATATGATCTATATAAGATATATAAAATTGGAGTAATAAACAAAATCTCCCCTATCAACCCAAACCATGCCAATATAGCTGCAAATTCATTAAGCACTGGATATTCAAATGCTAGAAACCCCTTTTGTAACACATCTTCCGTCCAACGTTTAACTTCACCACTATCTTTAGCAAAATCAGGGAATTTATCAACCATATAGCTTGAGTGCAACCCTCTACCAACACCAAATGCTAGATGGTCTAGTCCAACATTAAACATCGCTACTGTATTGCCAAATCTAGCTGAATTGGATCTAGAACTAGTATTGTTGACAGACTTAATATTGCTATCAACATATTTATCTAGAGCTTTTTCTACAGATATATCTTTATTAGTATTCGTTTGAGACGTACTAGCTTTAATCATAGGGCTTACTACAGAGTCACCAACAATGGCAAAGGAATAGCTTAAAAGACTAAGACCAATTATAAATAGACATAGCTTCCACCAAGATTTATATCTAAACATTAGACTTAATACAATAAACGCAACAAGCTCAAATAGATAAACAACAACACCTGTTCGCGCTTTAGTCAAGAAAATCATGGAAACCAAGAAAAACGCTAATACAATATCGAGTTTATTTTTGGTATTCACATAATGAATACCTAATAATGGAGCTAAAAATACGGCAATCATACTAAAATAGGAAGGTTCTAACGCAAAGCTTCTAAGTTGGCCTGGCCATAATTCTGGAGGCCACCAACCACTTTGTACAACAGGATCATATAAACTATTATTGATCGTTACTAGTATAGTAGCTAAATAGTCTAAACCACTCCATAGCCAAGAAACCTCTATAACAGAGTAAGCTATACATAGAATTGTTAATATTCTTGCAGCATTAACAATTGTATCGAGACCTTTTTTACAATCATCCTTATATAGATTAAAAATGATTAAGAATAACCCCATTAATGGAAATATAAAGTTTCTAAATAAATACCAAACTAAAGATACCATCAACTTTACTTGTAGAATAAATTCATTACCTACGAATGAAGGGAATAAAGCATATAGTTTTTGAACGACAGATGTATTAATTAAGTACGTATAGATAACTGTATCATAAAAAGGAAAAGAGAATACCCCTAATATAGTACAAAAAACAATCCAAACGATAGATATAGCAAAATACGGTTTAAATGGAACCTCTGTCTTTTTTTTCCATATACTATATACGATAAATAACAAAATAGAAAAAAACAGAAATATCATCGATAGATTATTACCCATTGAAAACAAAGTATACCGATCTGGTATCCGCATCAATGGTAATGAAATTATCATTGCACAAAGTAATAGCTCTTGAATTTTATAATATACTGTATTAATCATATTAAGACAAACCTCACAAACTAGTTAATACATCTTACAAAAGTCGCTTCCATAATAAGCCTCCCATAACAATCATAATTAGAAATTCTGTTAGTAACATTGTCATTGCTACACCTTCTGCACCCCACATATAACACAATGGGAATATAGATAGCAAACTAAAGAATGCTGCTAACACCAGAGTTCGACTATAAGCAGTATTCATATTAAGAGGTAACATCATTTCCTCACCAAATACAGTGCTAATAGCAACAGCTAATGGAACAAATGACAAGATTCTTAATATATCAACAGTTAAATCATAATCAGCTCCGAACAATAGCTTAACGATAGTATCCGAGAATAAAAATAGAGATGTACAACCAACAAGACCTACAACCAGATATAAGAATAATTGCTTTTTAATGAATCGTAATCCTTTAGGAATATCATCCTTCATCATCTTACTGATAAAGGGATATATGGCATCGCTTACAGCATATATACCTCTGCGAACACAGGTAATTAATTTATCAGCAGCACTATAGTAACCAACGATAACATTATTCGTAAGCATCCCTAATACCACTACATTAGTTGCAGTATACAAATTGACTGCCAACGAGGATATGAATATAGACCATCCTTCTTTATAAGAATTAATAATTTCATCCATAGGAGGAAATTTAAATAATCCTGTATAGTGTTTTCTTAACCAAACTATTGAAAAAACACCTGCAATTAATGGAGTACAAGCTTGTAAAAATGCAGCAAGTATATAATCATCTGGAGATTTTACAAGTAAAAATATACCAAGCATCGTACAAATACGTCCACACATATTTAAGATGGTAATATACCGCATTTTTTGTATACCTTGGAAAAACCATACAGGAAATAAAACATTGCCTATAATTCCACAGTACATAACCTGAAATAATAATATATCAATTGTATTTCCTAATAATATGCGTTGCAGATTATAAGTAGCAAAAAATACAACAGTAATAAATATTAATATACATACCTTTCCATAAAAATATTTGGCAAATAGAAAACTTATATTCTGTTCTTCGGCCTGTGCTATTGCCTTTGGTGCAGTTAAGGAGTACCCAAAATCAACAAAAATTCTAAAATACTCCATAATGCCTTGCATAAAGGCAATCATCCCAAAATGCAATGGACCTAACATGCGAATCAAATATGGTACCAAGATAAATGCGAGTACATATTCTAAGGCTCGCAGGGTCAGTAGAGAAAATATATTCTCTATTAATACGGAGTAACTCTTCCTCACATTCCCCATCCTCTAACATTAATATCTATCAAATCTTATTAACTATGATTTCATAATTAGAGAAAATCCCATAGTATTATCAATTAAAAATATAAAGATAATCTCTATGAGTTTTAATCATATATGATAAATACCCGTACAAATATGGCCATGATTCATATTTAATAATATAATTTAACCAATAATCTTTTTATATATTGTTTGCATTTCCACAATGGATTATGGCTAGTATCAACTGTATTAACTAATACATAGTGTTTATATTGAGTTAGTAAATCAGCATACTCTGTCTTACATTTATTTTCACAGACTCTACGAGATAATTCCACATAAGAATTTAAAAGATACAATTGTAACTCATTCATTACACTACTGCAGTGATTCATAATATAATCACTCATATAAATATGGGATTCTATTGTATCAGTCATAAAACGTCTAGTAAAATTAGCCATTATACTGCCAGCACGTTGTACATAATAATAAAGTGGTTCATTTACTGTTACTATAGTATTAGCATTCAAAAATAGCCTGAAAATAGTAAAATTATCCTCTTGAACTCTCCCCTTTGGAAAACGAACTAGTACTGACCCATTAAATAACTCAGATTTAAAAAGTTTATTCCATACTACATTTAAATCAAATGGTTCCGTTTTTAATAGATAATATCTCAACATATCAATGCCTGTGAAAGTTCGTTTATCATCTCGAACAGACATAGTATGTATACTGATATCATCATCTCCTCTATAGATATAATAATTACAAGATACTATATCAGCATTGGTACTATTCGCTACAGTAAGCAATCTTTCACACATTGTATTTTCTATAAAATCATCACTATCAACGAATAAAATATAGTCTCCTGTAACATAATCTAAACCATAATTACGAGCATCGGAAAGCCCACCATTTTCCTTATGAAAGATCTTTATGCGTTTATCCTTCGCCGCATAAGAATCCGCAATAGAACCGCTGCGATCGGTTGCCCCATCATCGACCAAAATAATTTCTAAATTTTGATAGGTTTGATTAAGTATTGATTGAATGCATTTATCAATATACTGTTCAACATTATAAATAGGAACAATAATAGAAAGTAACGGCTCCATATACTTAATCCTTTCGATCTATCTTATAGGCAACAATATTATGTCCACAACGTTGGTCCACAGGAGGCATCTGCATATAATCATCATACATATTATCTAGATATTCTCTCCAACAAGACATAACAGAGAATGATTGGTCTTCAAACTCAATAGTAGTCATCTTCTCAAAATCTTGTTTAGGTAATCGTTCCTTTACACCTTCACCCCATGCAATTACACCAACATGCTCTGAGGTGTTGTAATCATAGGATTTAGCCAATCGATTCATGATATTGATACAACGTTGTTTACCAAATAAACGGCATAATGGTACAACAACTAACTTACCTAAAGCATGAATGAGAGATTTCCCCTTAAATAGCTTAGCACTAGCTAATGTAAGTATTCTCTGATAAAAAATCGATTTATCGTAAATCTCTTTCATAATGGACATATCTTCACTAAACCCATCAACAGGGAAAATATCTATCCACAAATACTTACTACGCAATGTATTAGAATATGTATTTTCACAAGGGATATTTTTATTGATTATAGCCGCATAAGTCGCATCTAAACTATAATTGATAGGATTAGCAATTAACTCTAATCCATCATGATCGTAGTGCTCTTTTAACGTTAATAACCGTTCATAATCAGGTCTTGGCATGCAAACATCAATATCATCATCCCAAGGTATAAACCCTTTATGTCGAGCTGCACCTATCAATGTGCCATAACATAAACTATATTTTAAATTATATTTTTTGCAAAATTGGTCAAAATCCTTGAGAAGATTCAACTCTTCTAGCTGAACCTCTCGTAAAGATAATTGTTGCATACTCATCCAATCCCATACTAAATAACAGTAACATCTGTATCAGATACATACTTATTGAGAACGCGTACCTCTTCAATCATATCTTGATGACTCATCAAAAAGCTTTCAGAGTCTTCTCTAATACATTTCAAGAACTCAACAATTTCGTATCGTAAACCTTCACCTTCAAATTTATAGAAATATTTTTGATTTAAGTTTACATCTTCAAAACGCAATTCAAAGTATTCTGTTTTCCACCAAGGAGCTGGTACATATATATATCCGTTAGAACCAGATATAACTAAATCTCCCTCGGCCTTAGCATTGATTGCTATAGTAGCAGAAGCCATAGCATCATCATAAAGGAAGTTAATCTTCGATAAAATATCGACATTATCAAGCTTATGACTTATAAAATCAACGCGATTATAATTAAATCCTAAGAGTTTAAATATAGCCAACAATGGATAGGAGGCTAAGGATAAAATACTCCCCCCTGCTATTCTAATTTGATTAGCCAAATCATCACCCAAAACTTGTGTAAAATTAGCTTCTACATTATAAATTTTACCAATTTTCCCACTACGAGCCAGAGCAATTAACTTATTAAAGGCTGGACTATACGCTGTTTTCAAGCCTTCCATCAATACTAAATTGGAAGATTTCGCCAAGTCCATTAAGCGTAATGTTTCATCAAGATCACTACTAAATGGAAATTCTGTTAATACATGCTTTTTGGTTTGTAATGCTTTTTCGATATAAGTACCACGTTTAGATAAAGGCATATTAATGTATACCGCATCTACCTCATCTAGCAACTTTTCAGATGAATCAAATTGCTCTAAATCATTAAACTGATATGATTTATAGATAGTATCAACCGCATCTGCCTCTGTGTACCCACCTATAATATCAATACCACTAACAAATTTAGACTCGTCTAAAAATCTGTCCAAAATAACTTCATTACCAATGATACCCAATCTAACATTTTTGGAATTTCTGATTTGAGTACTAGAAATGCCTTGTGTTCTTGGTAGGTAAACTACCTTACAATACTCATTTAAATAATCAAAATAGCCCTCCCAATCAGATCCAACAGTAAATATATCTACATTAAATCGTTTGATATCATCTATTTTTTGACCAAAATATTCTTCTACTACAATTTCATCTGCAAAACCTGTAGCACGCACATTATCAATGCGTGTCATTAAAGAATCACGAACATTAAATTTGCCTCTAGATTTATCAAAATAGTCAGACGTAACCCCAACAATAAGGTAATCACCTAATGCTTTTGCATTTTTTAATAGATTGTAATGTCCTTCATGAAATAAATCATATGTTCCATATGTTATCACTTTTACCATATTATTTACCTGTAATCTCTTTAATGACTGATTTCATTGTTTCTACGAGCATTTTATTATCCTCAATGGTCGTATCACCAATATGAGCAACGCGTAGAACATAGTCTTCATTAACCCCACCCGTAGGATTTACAAAAATATCATATTTATCCTTCAAGATTGTAAACACCTCTTTAGCAATTGGTTGTTCAAAACGGATAGGCGTAACCGCATTACTAATACTGAAATTAGGAAGAGATACCGGTAATTCTTTAATTCTATTTCTAAAATCCTTTGCTACACTATCAATACGAGATAAATAGTTCTCAAAACCCTCTTCTTCAATAAGATGTAAAGCTTTATTCATTTCTAAACATACTCCAACAGCAGGTGTGAATGGTGTTTGACCTCTCGTAAAGTTCTTTACATATTGGTTGAAATCGAAATAAAGATTCTTAATATGATTATTTTTTACACGCTCTTCATATAATCTATCACTTATTACAATAGGAGATATGCCCGGTGCAATACAAAGTCCTTTTTGAGAACTCAAAATAGTAACATCAATATTATTACCAGCCATATCATAATGATCAATTAAAAACGAACTAATCGCATCAACCACCAAGTAAGCTTGTTTCTTTTTAGCATAACTACTTAATAAGTTAATATCATATAACTGTGCTGTGGAAGTTTCATCAATATTAGCAATAACAAAAGTAAATGATTGTTCTTCTACTACTTCAAAGTGTTTAGCAGTTAACTCCTCCCCATCTTTTAATTTAATCACAGTATGAGGAATCTCATGGATTTCACATAAATCAACAAATCGTTGACCAAAAGTACCTCCATTAATAACTAGTACATGATCTGTTTCATTCATACAATTCATAATAGTAGCTTCTAATGCACCTGTACCAGAAGCTGTTAAGTAAATGGATTTATAGCTTTCTGGTGCGTTCATAAATTTTTTGAGCAATTTATCTGTGTCTAACATAACTTCAGAAAACTCTGTAGTTCTGAAATAAGGAACTTGTTGATGTCTAACATCAAGAATTTCTTGTCTCATTTGTGTTGGTCCTACAGTAAATAGTTTCATAATGTAAACTCCCCTTATTTTTTCCAATACACTTTATAGTTATGATGCGGTACCTGGCGATCTTCAGGTGGTGCCTCCATATAGTTATTGTACAAGTGACTTAAATAGAAATCACTATCTGTAAGTCCCCAAAAACTAGTATCCTCAAAAGAATATAAACTTCTATTATCAAACAAAGTCTTTTCGTAGACCTCTCGTTTATTACCACTTGCACAATCAACGAGAACACTTATGTATTTCGCATTGGAAAATGGATACTGTTGCGCATCTTTGTTAATCTTTTTAATTAAACTTGTAGTTGGCAAAAAATGCATTAAGCTGATAGCACCAAATTTCAAGAATGTACGAACATAACCTTTTAACTTTGCAAAGCTACCTTTAGAATCTACGTAGCGATTACTAAATGTAAACTTCATAGAAGACCCATGGAATAACAAATTTAAAAGTTGTTGATGTCTAAATACTTTGTGTTGTGCCTGTATATCATCTGGTAATCCATCAATAGGGAAAATATCTATAAATACACCTGCTTTATCAAAATTACGCCACAATGTATTATCAACCATAACTGTTTTTTGATCGAATACCTTTGCCATTGTATAGGTATAACTATCATCGTTTTCAATAGAAAATACTTTATATCTTGGATTATATTCATTATATAACTTAATAAAACGATTATAATCATCCCGTGGCATCATAATATCAATATCATCATCCCATGGAATAAAACCTTTATGTCTAACAGCTCCCAACATCGTTCCATATGCTAATACATATCGAATGTCATGTGTATCACAAAAATATGCCACATCTTTTAAAATATCTAAAGCAACACTCTTAATCTCTGAAAATTCAATTTCTCTCATCAAAAAAATCCTCCATAATACAAATAATTCTATTATTTAAAGAATTTTCTTTTTAAGAATAACCCACCTTTTTTAATCCAGTTTTGTGGTTCCATGAAGGATACATTTTGTTCTTTATAATTAATGTTGTTTGCTTCAATCCATACGTCGAGCAAGATTTCGCTTACAAAACCATAAATACGTGCTTCATATGTATCGTAATCGGAAATATCGACGCGATGTTCAATCTCTTCCAAGATAGAGAACATCCACTCGCAATATTGATCAAATAGGTCACGACGCATAACAAACATATTGAACATATGCGCCCAGGTGCGACTGCAAACCTTTGTGAAAGCAGCGCTATATTCTGGATATTTTTCAGCGATGATTTGCTCTGCCACATCTAGACCTTCTGTATGATGGGCGTGATTATAATGAGAGCGATTAGATTCAATATAATATTTACGTTTATCTGCTACTACTACAGGATATTCTGAAAGTAATGTTTCCCATTCAGCACCAGTAAGGATTTGCTCCTTTTTCGCCTCTACAGAGCGAACCTCTTTGCGCGTAAAATACCGTCTGTAATGAACGAGACCGATATAGTCTGCATCAAGGTTTTTCCAAGCCCAATACAGGCCTGTCAATTCGCAGTAATTCGCATTTTTTGAAGAAATAGTATCTCCTGTATGATCCCCCGTATAACCAATATCTTCCTTACCTTCTCGACCTACATGGATTGGCATGTACACGGAGTCCTCTGGCATCCAATATTGCTTATGGGTGGCTACTAAAATCTTAATATTCACTAGTACTCTCCTACATGAGTGATGTTTTTAAACTTATACCTACGATAGAATCAGAGCTTATGCTAATTCCTTTTCTACTAATGATAAGGCGCTAGCAATAACCTTATCCATATCGTAATATTTATATTCCCCTAAACGACCACCAAAGATAACATTGGAAATCGTTTCCGCTTTTTTAACATATTTTGCGTAAAGATCTAAATTCTTTACGTCATTAACTGGATAATAGGCCTCTTCGCCAATTTTCCAGTCTTTTGGATATTCTTTTGTTACATATGTAACAGGTTGTGTACCAAACTCAAAGTGTTTATGCTCGATGATGCGTGTATACGGAATATCTCCTTCTGTATAGTTCACAACGGCAACACCTTGATGATTTTCCTCTTCAAGACGTTCAGTTTCAAAGTGAAGACCACGATATTCCAATACACCTTCAGAGTAATCAAAATACTCATCAATAGGACCTGTATAGATAATCTTATCTGCTAAGGCTTCATATTCATCGCGATGTTTAAGGAAATCTACACCTAAACGGACTTCAATACCCTCTAACATGCGTTCAATCATCTTCGTATAACCGCCCATAGGAATACCTTGGAAACGGTCATTAAAGTAATTGTTATCGTATGTATAACGCACAGGTAAACGTTTAATAATGAAAGCTGGCAATTCTGTACATTTACGGCCCCATTGTTTTTCTGTATACCCTTTGATAAGCTTTTCGTAAATATCTGTACCTACGAGGCTAATAGCTTGCTCCTCCAAGTTCTTAGGTTCCCCTACAATCGCGGCACGTTGCTTGGTAATGATATCTTGTGCCTCTTTTGGAGTTCGAATATTCCACATTTTAGAGAATGTGTTCATATTAAAGGGCAGATTATACATCTCTCCTTTATAGTTTGCTACAGGGCTATTGATATAGTGATTAAATTCTGCAAACTGATTCACATAATCCCACACATGCTTTAATGATGTATGGAAAATATGGGCACCATACACGTGAATGTTAATATCGACTTTGCTTTCACAATACAAATTACCTGCTATATGATTACGGCGGTCGATAACAAGTACAGATTTACCACGCTTGTGCGCCTCATGGGCAAATACAGCACCAAATGGGCCTACCCCAACAACTAAATAATCGTATTTCATTAATAGGCCCCTTTCGATTTAACGACAGCCAACACAGTTTTCAAAAGATATACAATATCGATCCACACGGACCAGTTATGAACATACCAAGAGTCCATTAACACCCGTTCTTCATAGGTGGTATCACTGCGACCACTGACTTGCCAAACACCAGTAATCCCTGGTGGTACAAGGTAAAAGTCGTTGATGTAGTCACCGTATTTTACGATTTCATCACGCACGATAGGACGAGGACCTACGAGGCTCATATCCCCAACGAGAACATTCCACAATTGTGGCAATTCATCAAGGCTTGTTTTGCGAAGGAATTTACCAATTCTTGTAACGCGCGGATCATCCTTCAATTTGAAATCTCGTTCCCATTCCTCACGAGCAGCTGGATTATCTTTTAGATATTGCTCTAAAGCCTCTTGTGCATTGGGCACCATAGATCGGAATTTATAACAAGAAAATAATTTCCCACCTTGGCCAACACGTTTATGACCAAATACGATAGGTCCTGGAGAGTCCAAGTAAATCAATATAGCAATGATACCGAGAATTGGTAAAATCAAAATACCACCACATACGGTAGCTACGATATCAAAAATACGCTTTGTAATACGGTTAGACTTACGAGCTAAATTATTCTGCACACGTAATATAACGGCTTGTTCTTCCATCATGCCACGAGCTGTAATATTACTGGCTGGTAAACCGAATAATTCAGGAACAAAGGCCACACGTTTTACTAATACTTGTAATCGATTAATCAAAGATACTAATTTTTTAGGCTCAAGACCTGGAGCACAAATGAGTACCGTTTGAACCCCAGTTTCTTTAATGACCGTTTCTATATCTTTAAAAGTACCTAAACATGGATATTGATTAGCAATGGATAATGATTTAGGATTATCATCTACATAACCAATAATCTTATAGGTAGTAATCGGCATGCGATCTAAAGACCTCTTTACAAGCTCTGCAGTCTTCCCCGCCCCAACGAGAAGGATTGGAATTGTTAAATATCCTGCTTTTGAAAGTATTTTTCCTACAATAAAACGCTCACTAAAGATAAACACGAGCATACATATATAAGCAAAGGCAACAAATAAACGAGACACATCATTAATTACATGGCCCGTGTACATGAGGACAATAGATACGACAACCCCTATGGTAATACTGCGAAATAAATTTTTCATAGTATCCCAATAGGGAGATACTATGGAATAGGCATTATTAAGAAGCAATATTGATAAAAATACGATAGGCACAACACCATATACGTAAATTTCTTCTACTTTAAAATTTGAACTTACCGGTAAAATTGATAAGTGTAAACGCAAATAATAGGCTGCTAATGTCCCCAAAACAATAGCAACATAATCAGCTATAAGCACTATAATTTTACTAACAAGCAACTTGTTGTGATTGTTATATCCAGAACTATTCATACTAATACCCCAAACTATAAAAAAAGGTTGTTTTCTCAATACAATTTTTAAGAAAACAACCTCTCTTGCATACGAATACAATGTACCAATAATTACTTATATTGTATCATATTTAAATATGTAAAACTATAAAAACATAGATTTCACCTATCTTTTATATAATTCTTTGTTTTTTATGCCTATTTAAATTATACTTTATTGTCTATTAAATAGTAGTCAATTACGTTCTAAAAGACTATATCATTCTCAATTATCTCGCAATTGAAGCATTATCCCCATAACAATCCAAAACATTCGAATACCAGATGAGTTACCCCAAGTATAATCAACAGATCCAAATAAAAATAAATAACTAATAAAACCAACAATAATTGATAAATCATAAGGATTTGCAGACATAATATAATTTTTTACTGATTTATAGATTGTAAAAATTGAGAATCCTAAGAAACCAATAAGTCCTAATATGCCAGATTCAGAAGCTATTTGTAACATATTATTATGAGAATGTCCTAAATTTTGCATTTCCTGCTTTAATTGATATTGTTCTGCATACTTTTTTCCCCATAATCCAGGCCCAACACCTATAATGGGATGATCCAAAATCATTTGCTTATCGGCTTTCCATACATAGATACGGCCTAAATTTGAACCATCAGTAGTTATATTAAAAGTACTTTCTAAACGCTCTATATAAGATTGATTACTAGTAAATGCATATCCTATGCCTACAACAGTCACAAATAATACTAATATATAGCGAATATTAACAAAGCAATAGCGCAATGTTATGAGTACGCCGTTAATACCATTAAATAACCAGGAACCTCGGCTTTGATTTCCCCACATTCCCAATAACATGCCAAATAAAGAAAATACAGCTGATTTTCTTACATACAAAGGAAATCTTGTATCATAGATGGCAATTAAAGCTAATGGAAAAGCTAATGTTAACAACATAGCTAATCCCATCATAGATCCATGAATAACGCCACCTGCACGACCTCCTGGACCTACATTATATCCTAGTAAATATTGTACAAAGGCAGATAAAGCATCAATGCCCATATATACAAAAAACACTGATAATATGGTGTATAATTTGCGAGAACTTTTAATACATAACAGGATTGGTACGATGATTAATACCTTCCAAACCCAAATATTAAAAAAATATTTGGTAGTCATCACTATATCAGTGCTGATTAATGCAGATGGCAATACGCATAGTAGCATGCCTAAATAAGCCCATCCATATTGGCGTATCGATTGTGGCACAGAGATCTCATATCGTCTATACCAACAAGTTAATACTGTCATCAAAATAATGAGACCATACATCAAATTCCCAAAAGCCATAGATGACCGTGTCGTACATATCATAATCGAAATGAGTATCGTCAGTACCATTTCTGAATTCTTAAGTATCCAAGATTGCATACTAACCCCTTTATCCCTAAATAGTTACAATCTAATTTTCATTATATTAACAACTCTTTTACTTTATAGATATCTATTTTACTCGTAATAATGGTTTTACATGGTCTTGTATTTCTTGCTCATATTGATCGAGTAAATCATAGCGTTTACGATATTGACTACGTTTTTGTGACTTAATTTCCTCGATTGGTTTTCGGTATTCCTCCAATGGAATTTTGAAAAACCGTTCATCGCTGCATACTACACCACCAGATTCCTCCCATAATGGATCTAGCTCTGCAACTTTAGCACGATGACCGCGAACTAAGTGTGTATTAGCATAGAAACCTTCATCAGATACAGCATAGATAGATTCTACCTTACAAATGGCTGCTATATGACGCAAGAGGAACATAATAAAGTTTTTTGGTCGATAACCAAACATTTTCTTAGTAACTGTTTTAGCATTATCAAGACCATCTTTATAACCTTGAACAGTGCCTATCCACATGGCAGGCTCCCCATTAAAACCTTTTCCAAAACGGAAGTTAGCATGGTATACACCTTGTTTGCCCAATGTTAGTAACAAGGTCAAAAAACCTTCTTTTCGTTGCCCAGGTCCATAATATAAACGGGCCACCATATCAAGGTCTTCTGATTCCCATACGATAAAACCACGATTTATACGACTCACATCATCATAAATATTATCTGGATCTACAGAGTACATTTCACGAATGGCCTCATCTGTAAATACAGCTTTTAAATAATCAAAATGATTAATGATAGCCTCTAATCGTTCCTGTGGTGTCGAATTTTTAAACAAAAAATATCTTGTCATTAACTCATATAAACCAACTTGACGGTCTAATAGTACTGAATCAGGTGTGTAGCTTGCAAAATAATTCTCTAAGTCCTCTATTTCTCGTTTATTGCGGATAGAGCGCATTGTATGAAGGAAAGTACGTCGTGTCTCCCTCCAACTACGTTTGCCATATATTTTTCGGCCTTTCCTCCATTGATTTTGTATATACTGTAACACCTTATCACCTCAAATTACAAACTATCTTATCTATGGAATCCACCATCTTGTCGATGGTAAAAGTAGACTTCACACGTGTATATCCATGTTCAATTATAGATTTTCGAACTCCATCATTCTCCATTAAGCCTTGAATAGCCTCTATAATAGATTCACTATTAACCGTATCTATGAGAATACCAGATTTTCCATTCTCAATAATCTCTGCTTGCGCCCCTGATGTACTTGTTATAACGGGCACCTTGCAATACATAGCTTCACATAATACGAGACCAAAAGCTTCCTGCACCTTAGAGGGTGCTACTAAACAATGAATAGATCGATACCATCGATTCATATCCTTTTGAAAGCCCATGTACTGCACATATTCTTCCATCTGATGCTGCTTGATATACTGATTCATTTGTTCGATATCAGCAGACTTACCGTCTCCACATATAACTAAACGAACCTCATCAATTTTATTATGAATCACTCTAACCGCATCTAAAAGATCAAAGATTCCTTTATTTTCAATGATTCGACCTGCATAACCAACGATAAATGGCTTATTTGGAATATTATCATCAGAAACATCAGAAAAACGACGTGTATTAACGCCATTGTAAACAAGATGGTATTTATCAATTATGTTTGGAATGACTTGTGCATCGTAAACCTTTTTAGACACACATATAAAAGCATCTACCTGTGATTGAATCCACTGATGGTACATATCTGTTTTAGCTTTTATTACATTATGCTTATAAAAAATGAGTTTAGCACCCGTTAAACGCTTTAAAGCCAAGCATAATAAAATATATTTTCCTGAGTGACATTGAATAACTGTGATTCCCTTCTCTTTTATATGTTTTACAATAGATAAAAGAGAAGTAAATCCTTTATAGGAATAAAGATTAGCTGTTAAAACCTCTGCTACTTGCTCAAATCTTTCTTGCAATTCATGATTTGAAACATCAATCAAAACAAAAGAAGGTATCTGCCGTCTATGTAGTTCATCGCACATATCATATACGTATTGCTCTCCGCCGCCCCAAACTTTGGCGCCTACTACGTTCAGTATCGACATAGATACCCTCCTTCAAATATATACTGTAGTTAACTATATATAGTTAATCATATATGAAATTATTTTTCATCTATTTTTTAGAAAACAATATCTTTTCATGATTAATGAACCACATAGTCAATAATGTCCAATCACGAGCATCATTCCCATGATTATTAATAGGACGAATTGGCTCAACCGGTTTATAGGATGGTATATTGCTTTCACCATAATCCATACGAACATCGCCCATCATATGAGGCGTAATCCATTGATACGGTGTAACTAATGTATCTGGCTGTTCATCAAACAAGGACGGTACGATGGAGTAATATTCAAAACCCTTTGGTGCAATAGCTTCAATAATGGTAGGCATGAGACTCATATGCGTGCCAATTGGCGCTGTAATCGTGTCTTTAGTGAAAGCAGGATGTTGCAACAATCCTACGGTACAGAATGTGTCGCGCAAGGTATAGTCTCGTTGAATTAAGGATGTATTATTCAAAAAGCCAAATAGATTAGAGTGGTCACCAGTGACAACGAATAAACTATCTGGAAAGGCCTTTTTCATAGCATTAATAAAGTTAAAAATAGCCTTATCACTATAGCGATAAGTAGCCAATTCCTTATTGCGTTTCTTATTGGATTTTAAATCATCTCCAAGGTTTGGCATGACCTGTTTAGGATCATAATCTAATAAGGAATCCTCCATTTTATAAGGACCATGATTGGATGTAGTATAAATAAAATGGAATGTAGGATGTTCTAAGGATTTGATTTCCTCTTCGATATGTTCTAAAAATACATGGTCATAAACGCCTACCCAAGTCTTAGGTGCATCGGGGCCGCAAAAAACAGAAGCGCTTTCCACTTGATCAAAGCCTTGCGCCTTACCAAAGTGATTAAAGTTGCCGTACGATGCATTGCCACCATACCAGTAAATCGTATCATAGCCTAAATTCTTCATTTGAGATGCCAAAGAAGTCGGCAATGGTTCATGCCAGAAGGCTTCCCGTTCATTGATTTCCATACCCGCATCATAAACACCGGATAACAGACTCACAATGGATGGGCGAGACACATTACCAGCAGGCAAGAAATTAGGTACTTGCGCCGTATGAGGATTATCTTTAAAATCCCATAAGCCAGGGCATATATTGAGATCCTTGTAAGGTTCATCAAGAGACCACTGAGGGATACTTTCACCAACAATAAAGAAAATATGCTGTGGTTTATCAATACGAGGACCTGATGCAACGCGCTTGAATGCATGAAGTGGTGTATTCAAATCCTGCCAAGAATCTTTATATTCCTTAGGAACAATACGGTGAATCGCGTCATCAATGTCCTCAGCAGATGCCGTATATTCATCACGAAGTGGATGTTTTAGCACTGTTTCTATGGCACATAGATCTGGCACCGTTGCACGAGCAAAGAATATATCCTCTTTTATCACTGTAGGAATCGTATCCCACTCAGGTTTATCATCATGAGATAATGTTCCACCATAGCGGAACCAATAAAATCCCAAAACAGAGATAGCCACAAGCCCTATATTCCAAACTATAGTAGGCCAAGTTCCTTCAATAGTTGGATATGGTATAGATGGCAATGATAAAAAGAAATTTCCTATGTACCAGGATATAAATGTAATAGGAATTAATCCTAAGATGACAAGCATTCCTCGATCTTGATTAAAGAATACATCAATTAAATTATGTTTTTCTGCATGATTTCCATAATGAACCATATAGTTGTACGTATCATGGAAATGCTTGTAGAAAATCATTTTTCCTGCAAAGGCTGCATATAATACACAGGAATAAATGGTTAATCCTACCAATCGTACAGCATCTTCTATTTGATGATACCTATCAAATAATAATGCAGGGAGCGTCACCAATACTAAGGGTAGTAAGAATACATAAGCATCAAAATCCATGCCCCACCAGAAGCCGTAACGCAATGAACCCAATACAGATTTCCAGCGTCCCTTCCATGTGGGGTAAGGATTATACACAATCATGAATATGATTCGAAAGATGGTACTCAATATAGGGGCCCAAAGCATTAGTTTTATATTTTGTTGTAGGGATAGAAAAAATTGTTCACTCATTTATGCTTCCATATCTACATCAAGAACAATACTTCCCCATAGCAATTTACTATACTAAATCACTTATTATAATTGCCCATTAGATTTATTTAAATAATATAATTTCACATATTTCGTCATGGTGTACATCATATGGTAAATAGATAATAGAAAGCCTATTTTTCCATCTAATATGCCACCTTGCAAAATATATATCTTAAAAAATGCCCATGTTGGACGCAATAAAATATCCCCTAAAAAACTACAAGACTTCCCTTGTGCCTTGTATTTGTTAGCTGCTGCTGTCGTATACTTATTAAACTTCTCAAAGAATTGATGCCAGTTATCATACGTATAGTGATATAATTTTCCCTCTAATGTAGCTTGTGGATAGGGACTGATAAAAACTTCATGAACAGCACCTTCTACAGTTGCTCCCTCTCGAGGCATCAATCGTAACACCTTATCAGGTCTTACCACACCATGAGTTGCCTGATTATGATGGAATAGATTATATCTATGTAACCAATAAGCCTTCGGTTCACCTTGGATAGCTCGTTGAATAGACTTTGCTAACTCTTGTGATACGCGCTCATCAGAGTCGACAAATAGAATCCATTCACTCTGGGCTTGTGAAATACCAAAGCGTCGTTGTTGTGACCAATCTCCATTTAAAGGATGCGGTATAACCTTTGCACCCAGTTCAGTAGCAAGTGATACGGTTTGATCTGTACTACCATCATCGATAACTAAAATTTCATCAGCAAATTGAATACTCTTAATACAATCTACAATATGTTGTTCTTCATTGCGGGCTAAGATAATAGCCGTAATTGTTGACATAAGTTGCCTCAATATTCATATAATTTCAATCCGGATATAAAATTAATTACTTATTCAATTATAAAGATTTCTTGATTCTTTCTAATCCAAACATCATATGACCATACAGTTTTGAGATAAATGGAGCATGGAGTGCACCGTATAATAACACTTGATATTTGGAACCAATGGAAGGCATATCAGAAGACCGTTCCTCTTGTTTTAAATACTCTAGCATATGCTCTATCTGTTTTTCTTGTAATTCTGGTTTTGCTAAGTTAAAACCAATTCCCCCAACAGCACTGCGAATAGCTCTATGACGACAGTATCGCACAAAGTCTGTCATACCTAGTTCCTCAGCTAATGGTTGACGATATAAATATGAACAAAATAACCCATATTTGCTCTTTGCACTCCAATTACTTGTAATCGAATTTTCATTATCACAATTATAAAAGTAAAGGGATTTTTGTAAATAATATACAGATGAAAGATTTTTAAAGACCAACGGCATAATCATAAGGTCCTCAAAATCTGTATTTTCTTTTAATCGAATTTCTTTCCACGCATTTGCTTTAAAAAATTTATTACATAAATAATTTGGAATTTTATCCTCAATCAATGCTGTGTATGCACTTTTAATATCTATGAAATAACGTTCATCCATATGTCGTGGACTTATCTTGCCATTTTCTACAACAGCGATATCAAAAACAACTACATCTACTTGTTTCTCATTAATTGTTGATAAGCAATCTTCTATCATAGTCGGTGCTACGTAATCATCACCATCTACAAAGGCAATGTATTCCCCTTTTACGATAGCAAGTCCATCATTTCGCGTCTTACTAACACCCATATTACGCTCATGATGAATAACAGTAATTCTATCATCTTTTGCTGCATAGTCATCACAAATTTGTCCACTATTATCTGGTGAACTATCTTCAATCAATATGATTTGTAAATTACTATATGTTTGATTTTGTAAACTTTCGATACACTTACCAATATATTCTTCTGCTTTGTACACAGGAATAACTATAGATACTAAAGGTCTATATTGATTTTCCATAATTAACTCCCTCTTATTTATAAGCTTTTTCCGCTTTATATCCCTTTTTATATTTTGATTTTACTTGTAAATAATCTAATTTATCTTGTAATTGATTACACTTCAAAGCAAACCAATCTTTAAAGGTACCTTTACGAATAGTGCCTTCACAAAATACAGAACCATCAATAGACTCTAGCCGCAATTGTAATGGCTTAGTTGTTAACTCCCGTTCAATCAAAATCTGTAATACAGATTCATCGATATATTTATCATTGATAAGCCATCTATATGTATTTTTTTGTTCTGATTCTCTATATGTAAGCATATCTTTTCTAATGCCTTCAATATAAGACGTAATCATAGGGATTTTTTCGCCTGGATACACCACCCAATTATACATAAAATGATTATCTGCTAATATATGACAATAATCATACTTATCATTAGTAGCACTATACAATTCTATTTCAGATAACCCCAAACATTGTTTATCAATATATATATCAATCCACTCTAAGAATAATGGTTTATCAAAAATATAAGATATACCCTGCCCTATATGAATAATTTCATCTAGTTGCACATGTTTACCAGCACTAGTTTCAATACGAATAGAGCATAATTCATGAGACTTATGTACACTACCAAATAACTGAATTACCTGTATCTGAGTAATTTTTGTAAAAGAAATATGAACCTTACGTTCTGTATCATCTACTGATGGCATCCACATATAGTTATTTGCATCATATACATTAGATTTGACATCTACAGTGTTAAAACGTAAAAAGTCATTGAGATAGTTAGCATTCCCAGATGAAACTGTTATATCTGCATGTAAAGCTATATTATCGGTTCTTCTTTTCCAAAATACTTGATCACCATTAATAAGTCGAGAACCACGTTTATACCCTTCTTGACTCACATGAGACGCCATAGCCTTAAAAATAGGATTTTGTATTAATTTCTTTTCTCGACATGCTTGAGGAACCGAAATTCTTAGACGATGTATCCAAGATAAAGTTGGATTCCCTGTACTAAATTCATCAGTTGGTAATGCTTTTTTATTTATTACAGTAGATAATAGGTGATTATTATAGTAATCATCTATCGTTTCATAGCCTGTAGCATAAGCAAAGCCTTTTAAAAGTTGAGGTCTAAACTCAGTATGTTTTATAATCCATTCCATTGCAGATTCAACTGTAAATGTACATAATCTATGGTCTACATGAGTATCATAATCCGTTGCTATAATTGTATCTGGTTTAAAATGTAAAATTACATCAATCACAGATTCTACAATACCATTCCAAGAATATGGTTTGGGCTTAGACATTACTAAACTAGCAAAATCAGCTCCATATGTTTGATTATGATTAGCATGACTCGTAATAATTGCCGATTTATTATAAATGATTTCATGACCAATAAAATCGCCAAATCCTAAGAAAATAATATTCTCTTGAGGTAATCCAATTTCTTTAGCCATTTGATATGTCTCATTACATCGCACATCAAAAGTATATTCATAATCACCATTTGTAAGAAAAACTACATATACCTCTAGCCCTTCTTGTATCGCCCCATATATAGTGGCACCAGCCATATTAATCTCATCATCTTCGTGAGGAACAATAAACATAACTGAATGACCATGAAAGAATTTTTCATAAGAAAAACTAGATGTATTCATAAATAGAAAAACTCCCAATTACTAATTCTATATATTATTTACAATTACTGTATAACATCCCCATGTTTAATACGCCATGCTGCAAGTTCGCGCATATTTTTAATCATATCTCCATAGGATTGAGGTATGCTCGCACTTTGTTCTAACACTTTGCCACTTTTATCGAGATATAGTCTATGATTAAATACAAATTCCTCTTGTGTAAACAAGCTTGGTACCATCGCTTCATAGGTTTGACCAGGTCGGCCTACCAATTCCGCTAAGGTTGGAATGATTTGAATGCTCATGCCGAACGCATTAGGTGCAAGCCAATCTTTATGAATGCCACGACCATAAAAAATAATAGGAATAGTAGATGCCACATTAGGACCTACTTCACGTGCAAAGTTAAAGCGTTCGCTATGGTCACCTGTAATGACGAAGAGTGCAGACGGATCTGCTGTTTCTTCGCGAGCAATAAAATTGCCCATTACGTGGTCTGCGTACCAAATATGGCCCATTTCGTTCAATTGCTTATCATTTTCTTCGATAGAATCTGGCAAATGACCTTTTACCTTATTCACATCGTAGCCTTCCTTAGCCACATTGATGCTATACGGCGGATGATTAGAGGTTGTCATAATCACATTGAGGATTTTTTCCCCTCTATGCTGATCCATGTAGGCAGAAATAGCTTTAAACAAGTCTTTATCGCCTACGCCCCAAGCATTGCCGTCTTCGCTTGGCATTTCAGAGGCATCGTGGAATTCATCGAAACCTTGAGATAAAACAAAGTTTTTAACATTTTGCCATGTGCTAAAGCCACCATACCAGAATACAGTCTTGTAGCCTAGCTTTTTCATAACAGAACCAATGCCTAAACCATAGGGCTCTTTGAAACTTTCACCTTCATAGTTAGGATATAGCCCTGTGTCAGGCATACCCGTCAACAAACCATTAATGGCCGGCATCGTGCCGGTGCCTTGGGCGAGGGCTAGCTGCGTGCTCATCGCTTGAGGGCTAGCAGCGTATTTACGACCTTGTTCAACGAGGTACGCTCCAGGCTCGTTATATTCAGCGAGAAACGGCCACAAGCCATAGGATTCTCCAAGAACGAGGTTTATGGACTGTGGTTGCTCCGCTAATCGCTGTGTTGTAATGGTTCTGGTGAAAGAACCGTCAAAATTAGTGCCATTAAACTTACCGCCAACGGCAGTGATTTTTTCGTTTAGCTCTTGAGGCGTTAAGTTAATAACCTCAAGCTCAGCCGTCCGTTTAGCAATGCTTTTAACACGATAGAGAGCCTGCACATCGTCGAGAATATTTTCATTCAACAGATTGGAGCTGAGGCGAGCCGCACTTTCCCAGTTGATGGAGTTCGTATAGCTGAAAGCACCGCCAAATCTAAAGAATAGACCTAGTACGCCAATAACAATAGTCAGCCCAATGCCCGTCATCCATTGTGTTTTCTTCGTCTTAGGATACCAAGTAGTACAAAGTCGTTGATTATCTGTACAGTCACTATTTCTTAGACTATCCGCATCATCACCATTCCTTAGATCATCAACATAGTCACTATATTTCTTCGTGCCCCACGCTAGGAAACGAACGAGGAACCAGCAAAGCGCTGCGCTCAATACAACAGCCCCAATGATGTACATGAGGGCATTATATTCGTTGATGGCTGTGTTTACAATGGCGCCAATATCATCGTTTTTGCCATTGATGAGCATCGCATTATAAGAGGAATTGAAGATTTTATAGAACGGAATGCGTCCCAGAAATAGGAAGGTCAACAGTACAGTCGCAATGGAGTAGAAGACCTGTTTAATGCGCAAAGACGGCCATTTGGGTACAAAGGTATACACCAACGTACCCCCTAAAAAGCCTAGTAAACACAAAGAACCGACGGTCTTGAGACTCAATCTAAAGCCTAGCCACAAGGATGTGAGGATATTCTCCATCGTCACAGAAGCTAGTTGTGATTGAAATACTGCAAGAAACACGATTCTAAATGCAGTCAACAAAGCAGAGAAAAAGATAAATACCTTAATCTCTGTTCGTATGCCTTCAAATAATCGCTGCCATCGGTTCATCATTAACCCCTAACTGTTGAATTTTATAACAAAATTGTTAAATCACTAATCCAACTATATTGTTACAAATATAACAAAACTACATAACTATACTGCCTAAATGAATAATAAAATTCATAAACTACATATATATGCTACGTAATATACTACATATATTCTACGTAATATGTTACGTAATATTCTAGTAATTACATAACTATCAATTATTTCGGATATTTCTTACATTTAGGACCTTTACATCGTTTGCATTTACCGCATCCACGGTCGATAGTTTCAGCACCTGCTGATTTTTTCGCACTAGCACTCTCCTTGGCCATCTTTTCAGAGACCTTACTATTCCATACGGAAACTATCGATTCTGCTTTTTTGCGGATTCATCTTTTTTGGATTTTTGATCCTTTTTCTTGTCTTTCTTCTTATCTTTTTTCTTGAAAGTATCCGCTAAGAAGACTGTTTTTAACTTATCGTTTAAGATTTTAAGCTTCTTTTCAGCCTTGTCTTTCTTTTTCTTTAACTTTTCTTCGGCTTTATAAAGCTTATCTTCTTTATGCTTCTTGTGTTTTTTATCTTTCTTATCTTCTTTAGACTTCTTATCTTTCTTAAATTTCTTCTCTTCCTTGGACTTTTTGTCTTCTTTAGATTTCTTATCCTCTTTAGCTTTTTTGTCTTCCTTGGATTTATTATCATCCTTAGATTTCTTGTCCTCAGAGCCGTTAATACGCGCCCATTCATCGTCAACGCGTTTTAATTGCTTTTTAAGAAGCTTTTCCATCTTCTTATTTGTTTTATCGGACTCTAAACCGGCTTTACCAAATAACAAAGCATTCACCGCCGTGTATGGATCGATAGATGACATATCCTCATCATCCACTTTGGCTTCCTCTGATTTCTTATGTTTCGATAATTCATCAAGACCATCTACATCTAACGCTTCATCTTCATCTAAATGATGAATTGCTAAACTTTCAACGCCTTCTAATGGTTTTACATCAAGGTGCTCAATCGCAGTATCTTCAAAATCTGCTATTTCCTTACCGGAGCTTTCACCAAAACCAGTAAAGAGGCCGCCTATAGATTTTAATTCGTTCAATTTAATATGGTTCATGCCCACCGTAGAATCATGATGCACAGGAACATCAGATAATTGTACCTGTTCCATAGCATATGCATCATCATTATGACTCGCACCCTTGCCAAGTCCAGATGTATTAGAAATGACGATATCTTCCTTATCGTCGCCTAGCACATCGCCAAATAGATCTTCTTCTAAAGATTCGTAAGAATGCAATAAGGCCATACGTTTTTGGACATCTTCAATTTGATTCCACAAATCAACGAGAGAAGATGTATAGTACACCCGTTCTTTTACCTCTAAATACGCTTGGTAAACGATAGATAATTCGGTCTCATTAAGGCCTTCCTCTGCACCAATTTCTTCAATCATTTGTTGAATCTGTTGATCTCGGTCATATCGTTTAATTAACGCTTTACGAATGCGTTCAATCAACATTGTATCGATGAGTTCCATATGCACCTCCTATATTCAATACACTCAGTCCTACCCGCTACATTAGCGTATACGAATCAATGTATAGAATCATAAAAATGAATTGATTTTATAATCTCTAATATATTATTATAGCAGAATTTATCTGCTTTTTCCTTAATAATATGTGTAAAAGTTCCTTAAAAATAGAATAAAACCTCAATTTAAATACGTCCCTAATAGTATGCATTTCATACTACTAAAACACTATTCAAATCGAGGTTATTTAATCAAATTTATATACATCATATTCATATATAAACTTACTATATTAAAGTCTGATATTTATTTGTTACATCAATATAATATGTATTGCATCAGTCTAATATGTATTGCATCCATCGGATTTTTAACTGTTACATCAAAACATATCTAATTGTTACATAAATGTCTTTAAAGGTCTTAAATTATTTTATTATAAAAGTCTTAAATTACTGCACTAAAACAAGTTAACTGAATAGACGAGAATTCGTTCCTTTGTATCGCTTCCTTCAAAAAGATCACTACAATCAATAGGTTCCTCTTGTTCCAAGCGCACATGGGTATTTAAAAAGTTCTCCACCTCTTCATTAACATAGTAGAAAAATAACTTAATCTCCCGAGGATTATGATATAGCGAATCAAAGATATTTCCTAATACCCGCTTAATCGTATGGAGTGCAAAGGGATTAAAGAAAAAGCATCGATCAGCCTGATCTGGCAATTCATACAGCGCTGCATCACCTAGTACAAAGCTTACACGATTGCGAGTTGCCGGGCTTTCACCATTGATCAAAGCCCTTTCATAAAGCCGTTCATCGTATTCGATGCCTATAGAATGGCAGCCCGTTTGGTAAGCCATGAAAATACTCACTCGGCCCTTGCCACTACCATAATCGATGAGCGTATTTTTCTTGCGAATATGACCGCTATTTGCCAAGCGCTCCAGCACGCAATAATCTGTCGGCTCGTACGGATGATGCTCCGTATCGGAACGACTATCATCGCGACCAGAGGTTTTAATTTGTAATAAAATTTCCCACTCTTGCTCTGTTGCCATCTATATAATCCTATTATGAGGCCTAAATTATATGACCTAATACTGATACTAATCTTAATTTCTATACATACTATACCCTTATTAGGGTACTATTTACAAATTAAAATCAATCATGATAGATAACGAAGGAAATACATATTTTTGTAGCATTTAATGCATGCAAAAGGAGAAAAGGAGGGCGGCAACCCTCCTTTTTCTGTGCTGGAAACACTTATTAATGTCGATATGGTATACTAGGAGTAATATTTCTATTATTCTCATGTGCAGAATTATATGTCATTAAAAAGGAGTATCTACTTACATGGACAGTGATCTGACCTTAGATTTTATCATTATCATCGTATTAATCATTGCAAATGGTTTATTCTCCATGACGGAGTTAGCCATTGTAAATGCGAAAAAACGTAAACTTGAAGAGTTAGCAGAATCAGGCAATGAACGCGCGAAAACAGCCTTTGAATTATCAGAGAACCCAAATGAAATGTTCTCTACCATTCAAATCGGCATCACCCTCGTAGGTATTTTAACTGGTTTGTATTCTGGTGCCACCTTCTCTAGTCCATTAGAAGAAATTTTAGTATCAAATATTCCAAGCATCGAACCATACGCAGCCTCTGTGAGCTCCTTCATTATCGTTGCTATCATTACCTATTTATCCCTCGTTATCGGCGAACTTGTGCCTAAACGCTTGGCCTTAAATAGCCCTGAAAGCATTGCCGTTGTAGTAGCAAAACCAATTTACTGGCTATCTGTGGCGTTGAAACCAATCGTTAGCTTCCTCGGCGTTTCCACAGAATTCCTCTTAAAAATGCTAGGCGTTACTGTAAAAGAAGAAGCACCTGTTACAGAATCTGAAATTAATAAAATGCTTACCGAAGGCGTTGCTATGGGTGCTTACGAAGAGGAAGAACCTATCCTCGTAGAAAATATCTTCCATCTTGCAGATATGAACGCAGGTGACATCATGACGCCTCGTACACAGCTCAAATGGATTGATCTTAACGGCACGGAAGACGAAATCATGGAGGTTCTCAAGAATGCCAACCATTACCGCATTCCTGTAGGTACCGATTCCTTAGATGAATTAAAGGGCCTCGTTACCGTATCCGATGTATTAGTTCAAATTATGCAACGTCCTAGTGAAAGTTCCATTCACGATATTATCAAAGCTTGTTTGAAAGAACCTGTTCTCGTTCCTGAATCCATTTCACTCATGAAATTATTGAACGTTCTACGTACAGAAGGCGTTCACGAAGCAATTATCCTCGACGAATATGGTGGTTTTACTGGCCTTGTCACCTTGCATGACATCATGGAAGAAATCGTAGGCCTTATGCCTTCTGGTGAGGAAGAAATCAAGGAAGAAGAAAACAAGATCATCGAACGCGATGGTGCATGGCTCGTAGATGGCCTTCTCAACGTAGATGAATTTAAAGAATTCTTCCACATCGATCAAGAATTGCCAGGCGAAGAAGACGACTTGTACAAAACTATGGGCGGTCTTTTAAACGTCCTCTTCGGTCGTATTCCAAAGGAACTCGACAAGGCAAAATGGAACGGCTATACCTTTGAAGTCATCGATATGGATCATACTCGTATCGATAAAATCCTTGTAACCTATGAAGAACCTATTGTAGAACAAGAAGAAGAAAAATAAAGTTCAAATTATATAGACAAAATCTAAAGAAGTGAGTTCTCTTACTATGAACTGTACCCCAAAAATTGGACATATTTTTGGGTATAGCTCAATCAATAGAGGACTCACTTTTTTGCTACAATTTTGTATTCATAAAATAAGTAATACATATACTAGCAAAATATAGATTACTTTTAAAAATTATCGTTAAAAATTATCATCAATTATATAAATTAAGTATATAATTCTTTAATTTTCTGCATAAAGGCTAGAAGTTTCAATATAAATATAGTATTATTAAATTGTATAAAATATATAATTAGAATGTTCTATAAAATATATAATTAGAAATTAGAGTTTTCTAATATACATATAGAGTCCTATGATTACTACCTATGTGTAGTTCTGTGTCATAGGGCTTATATGCGGTAGTCAAAGGAGAGATTCTATGAATCAACGAATCATAGCAACCATAGGAGCCCTATTAATAGGGACCGCGATTATTAGTGGTTGTGGATCAGAAAAGCCACCTGAAGATACAAGTCTCAAGGTGCGTACCATCACTATAGGTGAAGAGTCTGGAACTACTGATGCTGGTTATGCAGGCACCATTCATAATAAAACAGAAACAAACTTAGCCTTTCAAATTGGAGGGCGTGTCATCAACAAATTTGTAAATGTTGGCGATGCAGTGCAAGCAGGCCAAGTCATTGCTCAAGTCAATGGTTCAGATACATCAGCTCAGGTGCAAAATGCTGAAGGTGCTGTAAAAGCTGCTCAATCGGCCTACGAATTGGCAGAAACCAATGCTAAACGATACCGCGAGCTCTATGCACAACAAGCGATTAGTAAATTACAATTAGACCAAGCTGAAAATCAACTGAATGCCACATCTGCTCAATTACAACAAGCACAAGCAAGCCTTAATTTGAGTAGCAATCAAAATAGCTATACTAATTTGACGGCCCCTGATACAGGTATTATTACAGCTTTCAATATTGAAGCAGGACAAGTCGTAGCAGCCGGTCAAAGCGTTGGTATCTTAGCGGCCGGTCACGATCCAGAAGCAGTCATTGCTCTTCCTGAACAAGAATTGAGTAAAATTCATGTAGGTAGCCCTGCTACTATTACCTTCTGGGCATTACCAGATGTAACAGTACAAGGCGTAGTACGTGAAATTTCACCAGTTCCTGACCCTGTAGCCAGAACGTATACCGTAAAAATTACCTTACAAAATGCGCCTAAAGAGGTACAACTAGGCATGACGGTCAATGCTAATCTATCTACTACAGATAGTACCAATATTTCTATTCCGTTGACGGCTCTTGTGAAAGACTCAAACGGTAATAATGCGGTCTATATCATCCGCGATAAAAAGGCTCATCTCGTGCCTATCAAAACTGGTGAGTTCGGTAAGAACTCCGTCATCGTCACATCTGGTTTAGCTAAAGGTGACATTGTCATCACCGCAGGTACCCAACAATTACAAGAAGGGACGGCGGTTAGTCAATGAAACAATTTAACTTAGCCGAATGGGCTCTTAAACACAAGTCCATTATCTACTACTTCATGGCTGTGCTCCTCACCTTCGGTATCTTCTCATTCACCCATATGGGACGCATGGAAGATCCTGATTTTACGATGCGCACCATGGTGGTCGGTGTTGCTTGGCCTGGGGCTTCTCCACAAGAAATGTCGGATCAAGTAACGGATAAACTCGAAGAAAAACTACGCGATCTTCCTGGTGTAGATTATACAAAATCTTTCACAGATGGCAGCAAATCTGTTATTTATATCAATCTAAGAGAGGATTTGCCATCCGATAAGATTCGTCCCGCTTGGGAAGAAGCGCGGAATATGATCAACGACGAATGGAAATCATTGCCTGCAGGCGTTCAAGGACCGACCATTAACGACAGGTTCGACGATGTATATGGCATTATCTATGCCATCAGTGGTGATGAGTATTCGTATGAAGAAAAACGACAACAAGCAGAAGACTTAAAACGTCAGCTTTTATCTGTTCCTAATGTTAATAAAATCAGCCTCATTGGGGTGCAACAACAAACCCTCAATGTAACCATAAACAAGGATAAACTCGCATCCTATAAAGTCAGTACACAACAGCTGTTAACAGCGCTTAAACAGCAAAGTATGATGGTTCCAGCTGGTGTGATTACAACGGATACAAACAATGTATATCTCCGCGTCAATGGCCTATTCGATAGTCCTCAAGCGGTGCGAGATATGCCGATCCGCATCAATAATCAAACGTTGCGCCTCGGTGACATGGCTGATGTAACCATGACCTACCAAGACCCTAGCGATCCACAGTTCTATTACAAAGGCAAGCCGGCTATAGGTATTGCTATCTCCATGGATGCAGGTGGAAATAATATAGAATTTGGTAAAGCCATCGATAAAAAGCTAGCAGAATTGAATAAAACGATTCCTGCCGGCCTCGAACTAAATCAAGTATCGAATCAGCCCCATATCGTTAAGGAATCCATCGGCGATTTCTCTCAATCCTTATTTGAAGCCATCGCCATCGTATTGCTCGTAAGCTTTGCATCTCTCGGCTTACGAACCGGTATCGTTGTAGCCCTCACCATTCCAGTCGTTGTGTCTACAACGTTCATCTTGATGTATGAAAGCGGCATCTATCTACATAAGGTTAGTTTAGGTGCCTTAATCCTAGCTTTAGGTCTCCTAGTAGACGATGCCATCATCGTTGTAGAAATGATGAGCGTTAAGCTCGAAGAAGGATGGGGTCACTTTAAATCGGCTACCTTTGCTTACCAATCTACAGCATTCCCAATGCTATCAGGTACGCTCATTACCTGTGCAGGCTTCTTGCCATTAGCATTGGCACAAGGTATGGTAGCAGAGTTTACAAAATCCCTATCCATCGTTGTATTTATGGCACTTATTCTATCTTGGTTTGCCTCTGTTCTCGTCAGCCCTGTATTGGGTTATAAAATCATCGAAAACAAGGCTCCAAAGCCAGAATCGGAATGGACTAAACGAGACCGTATCATGCACAAGCTCAATGTGACCTTCTATGATAAGTTTGAAAAACTATTACATTGGGCTCTAGGACATCACAAGGTAGTCCTACTAGCCACCCTAGGTGCTTTCGTTTTATCCTTGCTTTCACTACCATTGATCAAACAGGAATTTTTCCCATCATCAACGCGTAATGAAATCATTATATCCATGCAATTTCCTCAAAGCTCGTCCATTGAATATACTGCTAACCAAGCAAAACTCATCGATGAACATTTGAAAGACGACGAGCGCATTGCAACCTTCACCTCCTACATTGGACAAGGTTCTCCACGTTTCGTCCTCACCTTGGAACCAGAATTGCAACGGAATAACTTCTTACAATATGTGATTGTTACAAAATCCTTAGAGGATCGCGATAAACTCTATGCTGAATTGACTCCGTATTTAAACGAGCAATTCCCATCGGCCCTTGTAAATACGCAATTCTTACAAATCGGTCCACCATCCAAATTTCCAGTCATGCTTCGCGTTGCTGGCCCTGATCAAAAGGTGGTAAAAGAAATTGCAAATCAAGTAAAAGCTAAAATGCAAGACGATAAAGACTTACAAAATATCGCCTTTGACTGGCCAGATACAGAACCTGTAGCCAATATTCACATCGATCCAAACAAGGCACGTTTACTCGGCATCGATAGCTACGCTGTATCCTTGCACTTGCAAAGTCTATTGTCTGGTACTAAATCTGGTGAATACTACGAGGGGAACCAAACCATTCCTGTTACCTTCCGTTTAGGTGACAACGAGCAACATAACTTAAGTGCTCTTTCATCCTTGCCAATTCAAACAGGAAATGGCTCTTATGTACCACTTAGTCAAATTGCAACCATTACCATGACACAAGAGGATGGTATTATCTGGCATCGCAATATGATGCCAACCATTAGTGTGCATGCCAATGTAAAAGCAGGTGTATTGGGTAATGCGAAAACAAAAGAGGTTTACAAATCCTTACAAGACATTCGCGATTCCTTGCCTACAGGCTATTCTATTGACCTAGACGGCGCCGCTGAAAAGAGTGAAACAGCCGTTCAAAAGCTATTAACGCCAATGCCAATTATGCTCTTTGTAATCATGACCATCCTCATGTTCCAATTAAAGCGTATCGCCCTCATGGTAATGGCTTTACTCACTGCTCCATTGGGGCTAATCGGTGTTGTATTAGCACTCAATATTACGAGAACGCCGTTAGGCTTTATGGCTATTCTAGGGATTATCGCCCTCTCGGGTATGATCATCCGTAACTCTATTATCTTATTAGACCAAATCGAAATCCACAAGGCAGAAGGACAAGAACCGCGTGAAGCGATTATCAACTCCGCTACACTTCGTTTCCGTCCTATCATGCTTACTGCTATCGCAGCGATTTTAGGCATGATTCCGCTCATGGGATCTGTATTCTGGAGCCCATTGGCCATCGCCTTCAGCGGCGGCTTACTAGTGGCAACGGTTCTAACACTCATCGTATTACCAGTCATGTATGCAAGCTGGTATAAGGTAAAATAACTAATATTTAGCTAATAAAATATATAATATTAATCTAATAGAATGTCTAATATTTTTCTAACGAAATATCTAATATTTACGTAACATCATAAAATCTAGCATTAGCTAGTAACTTCATTTCCTTAGTAAAAATCCCCTAATCGTTGTGAAAGTTTACACTTAAACATCGATTAGGGGACTTATATTATTTATTATTAAACTACAACGGCTGTACCATTGCATGTAATCATAAGCATGCCATTTTGTGCACCTACTGTGCTGTATTGGAAGGATACGCCAATAATAGCATTAGCACCCAATTTAGAAGCTCGTTGAGACATTTCGTCGAGAGCTGCTTTGCGCGCATTCATCAAAGAATCTTCATAGCTGCCACTACGACCACCAACGATATCGCGAATGCCAGACATGAAATCTTTCACAAAGTTACGGCCTTCTACGACTTCACCAAATACAATACCTTTGTACTCTTGTACAGGTTTGTTTTCAATATGCATAGTTGTAGTAATAATCATAATTGTATCCTTTCTAATTGACTACAATATATTTTGATTTATTATAACAAGACTTTTAGAGAAAAACAAATATAAATATAGCTTTCACATAAAACAATTACATATTGTATCTCCAAAAATTACATACTATATATCAAAAATTTACATATTATACATCAAAAAAAGACCTGTTCACTACTTTCATAATGAACAGGTCTAATTTTATGTTATCTATCGAAGTCACGATCAAGGTTAACTTCTTTCAACGGCACAACTTTAGTTTTGTTGATGTATTTGTAACCAAGGTACACTGCGAAGAAGATTGGTAAGCCAATGTAGGCAACGGATACGCCGTACCAGTCGATGGTATCACCTGTGAAAGCGGAGTAGTTTTGACCACAGATGATAATGACGCAAAGAATGAACGCCAAGATTGGGCCAACTGGGAATAACCACGCTTTGTATGGCAATTCACTAAGATCTCTGCCTTGTGCAATAAAAGCACGACGGAAACGATAGTGAGATACTGCGATACCAACCCATGCGATGAAACCGCATAAACCAGAAATATTAACAATCCATGTATAAGCTGTACCTTCACCGATAAAGCTTGTAAGGAATGCAAATAAACCGATTGCTGTCGTTAAGATTAACGCAGGTACTGGAACACCACGTTTATTTAACTTAGCAAAAATTTGAGGTGCTTGACCTTCCTTAGCGAGTGCGTACAGCATACGCGTAGAAGAGTACAGACCAGAGTTACCAGCACTCAATACAGCCGTTAAGATGATAGCATTGATAAAGCTAGCAGCAAAGGCAAAACCAAAGCGGTCAAATACGAGTGTAAATGGAGAAATAGATACGTTCTCTACACTAGAGTTCAACAGATTTGGATCTGTGTACGGAATCAAGAAACCGATAACCGTGAAAGCACCGATATAGAATAATAGAATACGCCAGAAGATTGTATTAATCGCTTTTGGCACATTCTTTTCAGGGTCTTCCGCTTCACCAGCGGCTACACCGATTAGCTCAGTCCCTTGGAAGGAAAAACCTGCTACCATAAAGATAGCCAGAATAGATTCCCAGCCACCTACAAATGGAGCTTCTCCTACGGTCCAGTTCGCAAATCCTGGAGATGTGCCACCGATACCAAAGATAAGCATGAAGCCACAGAATAAGAATACGAATACGGTAATTACCTTGATGCTAGAGAACACATATTCACTTTCACCAAAGGAACGAGTAGATAAATAGTTCAAGCCGAATAAAATGAACAAGAACAGAGCAGACCATACGATGGCAGGTACATCAGGGAACCAATATTTCATGATGAGCGCCCCTGCTAATACTTCAGCAGCCAAGGTAATAGCCCAGTTAAACCAGTAATTCCAACCTAAGGCAAAACCAAAGGCAGGGTCTACATAGCGTTTTGCATAAGTCCCGAAGGAACCTGGAATTGGCAAGTACGTAGCCATTTCCCCAAGAGATGTCATGAGGAAATAAACCATGATACCGATGAGGCCATAAGCTACAAGAGCACCACCAGGGCCTGCTGTACTTACAACTTCACCACCGGCAACGAATAAACCTGTACCGATAGCACCACCTAAAGCAATCATATTCATATGACGCGCTTTTAAGGACCGTTTTAGGTGTTGATCTTTGTTAGACGTAAACTCTACGTTACTATTATGATTTTCAGACATGGGTCACCTCTTACAAATCTAGATTACGCACGTATTTTGCGTTATCTTCAATAAATTTACGACGAGGCTCTACCTTATCACCCATGAGGACTGTAAAGATTTTGTCAGCTTCGATAGAATCTTCTAAGCTAACTTGTAAAATCGTACGATTATCAGGGTTCATTGTAGTTTCCCATAATTGTTCAGGATTCATTTCACCTAAACCTTTGTAACGTTGGATTGTAGTACCATCGCGACCTACTTCATCAAGTTTAGCAGTCAACTCTGCATCAGAGTATACATACCAGTGGGATTTACCCTTCTTGATTTGATACAAAGGTGGTTGAGCAATATAGATATGACCTTCTTCTACCAATGGTTTCATATAGCGGTAGAAGAATGTTAATAACAAGGTACGAATGTGAGCACCGTCAACGTCCGCATCTGTCATGATGATAATCTTATTGTAACGGGATTTTGTAATATCGAATTCATCGCCAATACCTGTACCAAAAGCGGTAATCATGGAGCGAATTTCGTTATTAGCCAAAATCTTATCTAAGCGTGCTTTTTCTACGTTAAGGATTTTACCACGTAATGGCAAAATTGCTTGGTAACGACGATCGCGACCTTGTTTTGCAGAACCACCCGCAGAATCACCTTCCACAAGATAAATTTCAGTCATAGATGTATCTTTTTCGGAGCAGTCCGCCAATTTACCAGGAAGGCTAGATACTTCCAACGCATTTTTACGGCGTGTTAAGTCGCGGGCTTTACGAGCAGCCTCACGAGCACGGCTTGCCATCGTTGCTTTTTCAATGATCTTCTTCGCATCTTGAGGATGTTCTTCGAAGAATGTTTTAAGACCTTCTGTAACGATAACGTCTGTAATACCTTTGACTTCACTATTGCCAAGTTTAGTTTTTGTTTGGCCCTCAAATTGAGGTTCCAACACTTTTACAGATACGACAGCCGTCAAACCTTCACGTACGTCTTCACCGGAAAGATTAGACTCACTTTCCTTGATCAAACCAGATTTACGGCCATAATCATTGAGGGTACGAGTCAAGGCAGCACGAAAACCAGATAGATGTGTACCACCATCAATAGTATTGATGTTATTTACAAAGGACAACAAGTTTTCGCTATAGCTATCGTTATATTGCAATGCCACATCTACCACAACGTCATCTTTTGTATTTTCAATGTTGATAACAGTTGGATTAATTGCTTCTTTATTTTCGTTCAAGAAAGTAATGAAAGAAATCAAACCACCTTCATAGTGGAAACTTTCAACACGAGGTTCCTCTAGGCGCAAATCGCTCAATGTAATGCGAAGGCCTTTGTTAAGAAATGCCAATTCTTGTAAACGCATTTTCAATGTATCAAAGCTGAATACGGTAGTTTCAAAGATTTCTGCATCTGGCTTGAAAATAACTGTAGTACCAGTTCCTGAAGCCTTGCCGATTTCATGCAACTCGGAAGTTTTATGACCACGAGCAAAGGAAATCTCTTGAACAATGCCATTTTGAGATACTTGAACCTTAGTCCATTCACTCAACGCATTAACTACGGAAATACCTACACCATGAAGACCACCAGATACCTTGTAGCCGCCACCGCCAAATTTACCGCCAGCATGCAATTTTGTTAATACTAACTCTACTGCAGACATACCGGATTCATGCATCCCTGTAGGGATACCACGACCATCATCGACAACAGTAATACTGTTATCTTTATTAATGGATACTTCGATATGTGTAGCGTAACCTGCGAGCGCTTCGTCAACAGAGTTATCTACTACTTCATAAACGAGGTGATGTAAACCGCGAATGGACGTACTACCAATGTACATACCAGGGCGTTTACGTACCGCGTCAAGACCCTCGAGAACCTGTATATTCTGAGCGCCATAATTTTCTTCAGGCATGAAACAAACTCCTCCTAACAATCTATCACACTGTACTGGATTGAAATGTTACAACACATGTACAGAATAAATCTTATCTCTTTATTATACTATAAAATTCGTCAATTCGTCTCATTAAAGTCTTAATACTAATACCAGATCCATAAACGCAATCATCAGTGACCACATAGGTCTTGATCTGCTTCTCTGGTACCATGGCGATATACTCTAAGCTTTCATAGTTATGAATAGGACTTTTATGTGATTTTCCACCCTTGGCGTGCACCATCGTAATAATAGATTCAATAGGCACGGAAACAGTATCACCAATATGAACGTACATAAAAACACCTTATTCTTTTTATATCATAATAATAATGAAATAATAAACTAATATGGATATTTGGTTATCAAATCATATGCATATTTTGCTGCTTCTTTTTTACCAAAATTATCTTCTAACCATTTAGCTAAAATTAGTTGAGGTGTATATTCAACCATAGATAATTTTACCTTTAATACTATACTATCTATATATTCTATATCATTATCATATGGATTTGGTACTAATTCTAACAATTGAACAAGATATTCACCTTTCATATCTTTTAACATATCAGTAACTGCAATAGCCATTTTTTCTTCTCTATACAATGCTATTGCAAATTGTAAATTTATATTATCAGTATTAAATATATAATTTTGAAAGTTTTCTGAACGTTCTTTTTCTTCAAAATATAAAGAGTTATAAAGTCTTTCTGCTAAAATAGATGCTTTAATTCTTGGATTTTTACGTAAATATAAATATCGATTTAATTTAGGAATTGTTATATATAACACCAATATAATTATAATTATCCCCATTATAATAATCATAACTAACACCCCATACATCAAAATATTTACAATACATCTAATATAAATAAAAAATTATATTAATTACTTCTATTTCTCAAGAACCCCTTTTAATGAATCAATTTTGCGCTGTTCCTCTTCAGCAAGGAACTTTGATCGATATTTGTTACATAAATTAATAACATGCTGATCTGTTAGCTCATCAGGCTTTTTGTGCGTAATGAGCATGGCCACCATATACATATGACGGCGATTGATAGATCCTTTGTAAATTTTATCTAAGTAAAAGTATATAGATTCCCGCATAGCTTCTGCAAAATCTGGGAAGGTACACTGTATAAACTGCTGACAGTCGCTGTATTTAAAATATGGATACTTTCTAATAACAGACTTAATTTCTTTAATATGAGCGCGATGCAATTCATATTCACAGGTCGGACAAATTTCTTTTTTAGATTCCATATGCATGCCGCATCGCTTACAACGATGATACCCATGCTGCTCTAAATAGATTTCCCGCTTTCGAGCCGTAATTTGTACTTTTCTGAAAGCAGCTCGTAATTCTTCGTTATCCGTTTGTTCTAAAGACTTATCGATGGCTTCTACGTCTTCTTTTGAAAGTACGATGTCTGCAAAATTAATCCTTTTTGTAATAATCTGTTCATCAGGCAGTGAAATCGATGTATCAGTATTAGCTTTCACATAGCTCTGACGTTTCATGATAAAGCGAATATCTTTGATTACCTCTTGATGGTAATACTTGTTAACAGCCTCAATGATACGTCGTTTTTGCATCTGTAGTTCCTGCATCCACATGGAATTATCTGCACTAATTACCATATCTGGAGGCTTTATAGATACAATTTTCGTATGATCTGCAATGACATCGCCCACTACATCACGCCACTTGTGAACGAGGGTATTTAATTTATATTGTTCCAGTAAATTCAGTTTTGATAAGGCCTTTGGTAGACAAAGATCAAGGCTGTCCATACTGAACCTTTCCCCCTTCACAAGAAATAAATTGAACCGATTTCAAATCTTTAAAATCATGAATGTCTGTAGTAGTAATAAATGTTTGAATACGTTTATGAATAAACTGCAATAAATTCGCTCGTCTCGACTCATCAAGTTCGCTCAATACATCATCTAGTAGCAGAACTGGATATTCCCCAACCTCGGACTTAATAAACTCAAGCTCGCTCAATTTTAAGGACAATACAGCTGTTCGTTGCTGCCCTTGGGATCCAAATTTCTTTAAATCCATCGCATCAGAGAAAAATCTAAGATCATCGCGGTGAGGACCTACGCTGGTGGTCATCCGATGACGATCCTGGGGCAACGCTGCTTTAATGCGCTCGTAAAAGCCTTCCTTTGTAAATTCTAAGGATCCGTTGTCCATATATGGCTGTTCATAACCAATGGTCAAATTCTCGAGGCCACCCGTCAATTTACGGTTCATCAAATCGATGAGAAGATTGATTTTTTTCAAGCTTTCTAACCGTTTCTTTACAATAAAACTCGCCATATCAGCTAGCTGTAAATCCCATTCTTCAAGAGGAATGTTCTGCTTACCTCTATATTCTTTAAGAATCGTATTACGCTGTTGTAATAACCGATTATACTGCATTAATTGATGATAATAGGTAGCACTAGTCTGAGAGATTTCCATATCAAGGAAACGTCTACGTCCCGACGGCGTTCCTTTGATGAGCTGTAAATCCTCTGGACAGAAGATAACTGTATTTAATGTACCTATCAGTTCTTTCTGAGATATTTTAGTATCGTTTAACCGAATATCCTTAGGACCTTGGCGGAATAACTTAATATTTACCTTTTGAGGTGTATCCTTTTTCTCGAACTTAACAACAATACCTGCTTCCTCAGCATTGAACATGAGCATATCCGATGTATCGTTGGTCCGATGGCTTTTACCAATGGTACCCACATAAATCGATTCGAGAATATTCGTCTTACCAGCCCCATTGGTGCCGTGCAAAACGATAATCTCCGGATTAAACTGAATCGTAACATCCTTGTAATTACGAAACTGGAATAATTGCAGTGAGTCAATTCTCACCGATTATGCCCCCTCTTGAGTAATCACGAGATCTACATCGAGACCTTCACAAGAAATCACGTCCCCAACGCGACACTTCTTGCGCTTTTCTGTAACAACTTGGCCATTCAAAGTAAGGATGCCTTCATCGATAAAGGATTTAATTTGACCACCTGTTTCAATAATGCCTTCTAACTTCAACAACTGATCAATTTGAATGTACTCCGTATGAATGGGTACCTGCTGTTGCTCTTTCATAACGTCCTCCTATAGTGGACAATTTATAACTATATGGGAATTAGGTAACGATGACTTTTAATCATCATTACCTAATAAAAATATGTATATTAATTCAATAAGATATACAGAATTTTGATATTTTTATCAATATATAGATAGTAGATATCAACATTTCATATTATTAATTATGGCTATGTCACAACAAACAGTTGATAAATAGCCATTTTTATAGGGGAGTATCAGAACTCCCCTACAAACTGTTATTTGCAGTTATCTATACTCATTTGGAATTTCGATATGAAGTGTCTCACACAATAACTTCACATCATGTGCATCATTTTCATCAAACTCGTATCCCAGATGGAACATTACTTGACTATATGGTTCAATACAGGAAACCTCTATTTCCTCAATTCTTCCTTTACCCGAAAAAGTTTCTACCGGAAAACAATCCCCATCATAAAGAATTTCACCTTCGTCCGTATATTCAAAACAATGCAAATCAATAATTCTGTTTTTCAAATCTTCCCATACAGTATGGTTCAATGTTGTATATTCCATCTTAATCTCATAAAAGCCATTAGCTTTCATTATTTCTATAAAGTTCTGATAATCGTTCTTTTCTACAAAAATGTCAATATCATTATGGGCTCTTGACTGATATCCAAGAAGAGCATCTACACCCCAGCCACCATCAAGAAAGACTTTAATCTCCGCATCTATTGCAAATTGAAGAATCTGTTTTACATCTGTTATATTGACCATCTTATCATCTCCACAAATTCTAATTAGGCGACCAGAGGAACTGCTGGTCTGTTTGATAAATCTCTGCATTTAGCAGTTTTCAATGTTGCCAAAACGAAAGTTAAGAAGATGTTCCTTTTCTCCATGTCGCTTTCTTTGGCGTAATTTACAAGGTTATTCCACACAAGATAGTTGTTCAGATACTTGGTAGAAACACCGTTAAAGCCACGCATAAACCTCTTTAGCTGGCTATGGTAGCTATTGATATGTTGGATATTATAAATGCCTTTCTTGGCTTTGCCAGTCTTTAACTGCACAAGGTCAATGCCATTGGCATTTGTAAATCTCACATAGGAGTTCATCTTGTCCGTAACAAGAGTGGAATTGGTCTTAATCCTACCATCATAAATATGATGTAAATCTCTTGTAGAAACTCTACCAGTATTCGTAATCTTGGAGATAGACAAGCCATTCCTATTAACCGCACAAGGAACACATACCTTTTCTTGGGACAAGCCTCTGATATGTGTAGAATGACCACGCTTATGAGCCTTGCGTGGCATAGCAAATGTCTTACTCTTGCTATGATTGCCCTTGTACGAGATGGCGAAAAAAGTTTCGTCAGCCTCAATAATGCCGTCAAGGGTAACATCGTCTGCCATATTCTGAAGTGCATCCAAAATCTTGTGTCTCCAAAGGAATGCGGTGTTTCTGTGAATCCCACAAGCAACAGCAGTCTTACGAATGGATAAGCCATTCATCATACAATCAATGTACTGCTCCCACACGGACAAGTCTTTTCTTGTACCAGACACAATGGAGTTCGTAGCAATCACGAAGGACTTGCCACAATCCTTACATACATATCGCTGTGTGCCATCTTTACGATGACCATTGCGAACCACATGGATACAGCCACAAAGAGGGCATACACGACCATTTGCAAAGCGTTCCTTTGCTACGAAATCTTCAATATTCAAAGACTTTACAAAGGCAGGACTTAAAAGCATTGTTTTAAGGCTTTCCTGCTCTGCGACAGTCAACTTACCGATAATATCTAATGCGTCTTTGATAGTAGGCATATCCAATTACCTCCTTCGGTGGTACTGTTTCTTACTATTATTATACGCTATTTCTCGTCAAAATCAACCATTTGTTGTGACAGAGCCTTAATTATTTAGTACCAGAGTACAGTTCCTCACTGTGAATTTTCTTTAGGCTACGTTGTAGCCTAGAAAATTTTACGTTCGGAACAAAGTGATGCTTGAGTTTAGCCCAGTGTCCAGGTCGCTCGCTGAGCATTTTTCTACGAAAAATTGCACGCTCCGACCAAAGTGATGTGTGGCTCCCATCGTCGCTACCGCTCCTCTGTTAGCTCACACCCTACTTTTACTTTTAAGAATTCGTGCGAACTGGTGTTACTACGTATGTATAGTTCGGATTATTGTCTTGGCGAATGACAACTGGACCGTTTTGTTTTAAGAACAAGTGAATATTGTCTCCTGTGCTGTGACGCAAGATGTCAGAGATATAGCGACCGTTAAAGGAGATTGTAAAAGGTGTGCCTTTAAATTCAACAACTACATCTTCTTTTGCCATACCAATTTCAGTATTTTGAGTAGATAATGTTACATTGCTTTCAGACCAATCATAACGAATTACGTTATAACTGATATCCTTAGCCAATAAGGATACGCGATCAACGGCACCAGCGAATTCGCGGCGGTCGATAACAGCACTAGAATCGAATTGGGAAGGAATTACCTTTTCATATTCAGGATACGTGCCTTCGATTAAGCGAGAAATAATATAAATAGATTCAAAATTAAATACGATTTGTGTGCGATTCCAAATGATGTTGATCATAGCTGGATTATCTGTTGGTAATAAACGAGATACTTCAGCCAACGTTTTTGTAGGAATGATAGCACGCATTGGAGTCGTTGCTGGTTCATCGATGGTAATTTTTTTAACAGCCATACGGTGTGTATCGGTAGCAACCATAGTCACTTCGTTTTCTTTGATTTCAAGAAGAGCACCGGTAAATACAGGTCGATCTTCATCAGTAGCAGCTGCATAATTTGTTAAATCGATGAGTTCTTTCATAGCAAAGCTATCGATGTTTACATGATCTTGGTCATGAATTTGTTCCACCAAGGAAAAATCATCTGGATGTAATGTAACAAGGTTAAATTCAGAAGATCCAGATGTGATGGTCAAAGAATTTCCGTCTTCTGGTTTGTAAAGTTCGATAGTATCGCCAGGCAATTTACGAATTAATTCTTGGAAATAGCGGGAACCTACCACTAAAGTACCAGGTTCTTTGATATCTCCATCGATGGTTAAGCGAATGCCGAGTTCAAAGTCGTTACCTTGCAATTCTACTTGACCATTTTTTGTAGTCATGTAAATAGCGCCTGGTAAGTTGGAACTTGTTTTATTTTGAGATACCTTTTGCAATACGTTAATTGCTTTTTGGAGATTTGCTTTAGGGAATGTAATATGCATATGTTACTCCTTTATAATTTTTATATATTGTAAAAGTACTAATAATTACTTGCTTTGTTTGTAATATTCAATGTTTACTATCGTAGATTCTCTATAGATATTCTGCGGTAGATCTATTTCTACTGATTTTTTGATTGTTTGTTAGTTTTAGTAGTAGTAATAGTAGGGGCCTGTTTATATGTGTAAAAGTGATTTGGCGCCACTAACTGTGTGAATTATGAATTGTGTATAACTATGTTGATAGTTTGTACCTACTTATCCACATATTAACATCAAAGTATGAGTTTTAGGATATCCACAAAGTTATTCACCGTATATCCACAGAGTTATCCACAGGTTGTTAATTTCTGTTTAATTTCTGCAACCATTCGTTTAGTTTCTTCGTTTTTTTCAATTTCCTTCGTTATTTTATCGTACGCATGGAGAATTGTCGTATGGTCACGAGAAAAAGCTGCTGCGATTTGAGGATAGCTTTCATTGATCATATCGCGGCATAGATACATGGCGATTTGCCGTGGAAATGCGAATTGGGCTTTTCGTTTCTTGCCGAGTAGGTCTTGCTTTTTAATATTGAAATAAGAACTTACAAAATTCTGGATGCTTTCAATATTAACCATATTCACCTCTTCGGTATGAACGAGGCCCGCCAAGGCGTGTTTTGTGTATTCTAGGTCGATAGATTCGAGACGTTGATCGATGGATGCTGTACCGATGAGCTTGGTAAAAGCACCTTGCAATACGCGGACGTTTTCGCTAAATTGCAATGCTACGTAGTTAATTGAATCATTATCGATGCGAATAATGCGATTCTTTTTATATTCTCGTTCGAGCAGTGATCTGAAGATGGCAATGCGCGTTTCTAAATCTGGATTTTCCATTGTGGCAATGTAGCCAGCTTGGAAACGAGAGCGAAGACGATCTTCGAACTGTTCCATATCGTTTGGCATTGTATCAGAGGTAAGAACGATTTGCTTGTTGTTATTTAATAATTCATTGAACGTATTAAATAGCTCAGTTTTCGTACTTTCACGGCTTTCAAGGAACTGAATATCGTCAATCATGAGCACATCGATATTGCGGAATGTGTTGCGGAACAATTTACCTTGGTTGCGCTGTAATGTTTCGACGAAAATATTCATAAAGTTTTCGCTCGTAATGGACATGACCTTCATATGTGGATGATTTTCCTTGATAGCATTACCGATGGCGTGCATCAAATGTGTTTTGCCGAGGCCCGATGGACCATAGATAAAGAGCGGATTATAGTCTCCACCAGGAAATTCAGCTACATTTTGTGCAGCCCCAAATGGTATACGGTTGGCATTACCCGTTACGTAGTTATCAAAACGGTATGCAGGATTGAGATTAGATAGTGATAAATCCACAGGTACATTGTCAGACTGTAATGTTGGCGTTATTTCTGATAATTTCTTCGTTGTCGTTACCATTGGTTCGTCTGGAATCTCCACAGGCGCTGGTGTACGGTCGATATAGACAGGATCTTGATAGACTGGTGTGTAAAACTCCTCTTGATGAGTCTTTTCCTCTACTATAGGTGGTAAAGGCAATGGTGGTGCCACAACTGGCGTATCGATGAGACTTTCATCAACAAAGGTAGTATCTACACTCTCTTGATTGAAATCGAATAACACCATATCTCGATGGGAACCGATAACCGTAGTAATCGCATCCTGCAAAGCCTTGCTAATTTGCGGCTGCTGGTCGATTAAGTTTTTTACAAATGTTTGCATGACCCCAATATGGATTGAATGACTTTCGAGAGACATGGGAATCAACGATGACGTGACGCGCAAATACAATGCGTCAGGTAAATGTTGCATATTCTTTTTCGCCTCTTGCAATATATGCTCCCATATATTATTTAAATCAAATGATTGCATGACGTGCCTCTTGTGAATAACTATTGCGATAAATGTGTATAACTTTAGGAATAATGTGCATAACCATTGTAAAAGCTGTGGAAAAAACTATTATTCCTGTGAATAACTTGTGTATAACCTGTGAATAAGTAAAAATAAAAGTCTATTTTATATAGATAATTACTGACTTTTCAGTTTTTATAAACTAAAAGAGAAAAAATGTGGATAACTTCGAAAGTTATCCATCAAAAACCTATAAAAATATATAATTTTTCCTAATTTCAAGTATGATTGTACCAAAAAATAAGTAATTTGTCATTCAATCTGTGGATAACTTTTATAAACTGTTTATAATGTATATTTTAATTTTCTCTTGGTATATCTATTACTTTTGGGATAGGAAGTGAAACTACTTTTATCGCTCCATCCTGACGCAAGTCGCTCAAAAAGTAGTTTCACTTCCCCTCCTCCAACCATATAATTTTATGATTTTTATACATATAACCAAAAAAGTAATAGATATACCTTCTATCAATCTACATTAGATCTGTTTATAAAACGTTATCAACACAACTTAAATGAAAATCGGGGAGAGAAGTCAGAGGAAATTAATAGTATCAATTGTCCCCCTTTTCTATCAAGAGGTTAAAAGGTAAGATTTGTTAAATCTTAGATCTGTATTCTGAAAGACTTTTAGATTTCCTATAAAAACTGATACTACTTTTTATACTGGTGGTAGGTGTATGAGTAGTCATTAGAGTGTGTTAGGAGCAGGAATAGATATGGATTTTTGACCGACTTACGATGAGTATGGAGGGAGAAAACCACATCTATTCCTCCCCTCTCTTCAACTAGAGATTAAAATGTAAATTTGTCTAATATAAAAAAATTAAGGTTGTGAGTTCTTGTATGCTGATAAATTGATGTTACGTTTACATCGTGTAGTGGTGTTGAGGATGACATTAGGGTTGTCTTAGGGAGGGAATATAGGGTCCTTTTGAGCGACTTTACGATGAGTATGGAGCGATGAAGGAGCCCTATATTCCTCCCCCTGGAAACGTAACATCAATTACAGGATAAAATGTGTAGTAGAATTATTTTCAGAAATACAAGAACTCACAGCAGAACCCCTTTATTATATTGACAAATTTACGTTTTACCTCTATAATTACCCTGTTATGGTATAAGTAAAACAATACAGAATGACGAGGAGGTGTTTTACTAATGAAACGTACTTACCAACCAAATACTCTTTGGAGAAAACGTACCCATGGTTTCCGTGAACGCATGAAAACTATTGGTGGCCGTCTCGTTTTGAAAAGAAGACGTGCAAAAGGCAGAAAACGCTTATCTGCATAATATAATAGCTGTTAGGCAGGAGAAAAAACTTGGCGCTGCTGCCAAGTTTTTCTATTCTTAGGACTTAAGGACAATGCATATGGATTATTGCCTTGATAAAGCAAGACGACTGACGCACAATAATGAATATCGCCTTGTGTATAAGCACGGAAAATACGAAGTAGGCCGTATGTGTGTACTGTATCGTATGCCCGTGGCAAAGCAACCTACGCGCATTGGTTTTGTAACAGGCAAAAAGGTTGGTTGTGCAGTGGAGCGCAACCGAGCTAGACGCCTGATGAAAGAGGTATATCGCCTCAATCAGCACGCCATTCGCGAAGGGTATCATATCGTAATTGTTGGACGTGGCCCTCTGAAAAACGCTACCTATGAAAAAGCGGAAAAGGAGATTTTGTATCTCTTGCGAAAAAGCAAATTATTGATACAAAATGATAAATAGGACCACAAGTTAGAGGCTTTGGTCCTTTTTGTGTATATGGAGGTTTCCATGAAACGCTGTATAACCATGCTTTTACGACTTTTAATTAGGTTTTATCAGCTCGCCATATCTCCCTTAAAACCTGGATGTTGCCGTTATTATCCGACATGTTCCACATATACTCTGCAGGCCATCGAAAAATATGGTCCTTTGAAAGGTAGCTGGATGGGTTTAAAACGCATTCTTCGCTGTCATCCTTTCCATAAGGGTGGCTACGATCCAGTTCCCTAATCCACGTGGGATTAGGCTGGATGCGTTCTGTGAAAGTTACTTTCATAAAAACCATCGAGCACAGTTTTGGAAATACCTGAGCATCTGTATGGATGAAATTTAGACCATACCATAACGATATATAGATGCGCAAAGGACGATTTGGGACTGTATGAAAAAGGAGAAACAATGGACTTTTTAAGTGGTATTTTCCAACCTATCGTTGATTTAATGAGCACATTGGTAACTTATGCGTTCCAATTGACTCAAATGATAGGTTATCCAAGCTACGGTGTGGCTATTATCCTTTTAACAATCGTTATTAAAGCGATTTTGGCACCACTTACTGTTAAGCAAATCAAATCCATGAAGGCTATGCAAGAATTGCAGCCTCGCATGAAACAATTGCAAGATAAATACAAAAACGATCCTGCAAAACTGCAAGCGGAAATGGGTGCATTGTATAAAGAAATGGGCGTTAACCCATTGGCTGGTTGCTTGCCATTGTTGGTACAAATGCCATTCTTGATCGCGATTTACTGGGCTTTGAAAGATTACCCATACGATCCAAACTTTGTACAATTCTTGTGGTTGCCTAGCCTTGGCGATCCAGATCCAATGTACATCTTACCTATTTTGAGTGCATTATCCACATGGGTTATGTCTCGTCAAACTAGTAATGGTGCGACTGGTGCAGCTGCGCAACAACAAAAGATTATGACAATCTTTATGCCTTTATTCATTGGTTACATTTCTTTGAGCTTCCCATCTGGTCTCGTTATCTACTGGGTAGTTTCTAACGTATTCCAATTGATTCAACAGCATTTCATTTACAAAAATTTGAACGCTAAGTAGGAGGCAATTATGGAATTTATCGATGTATCTGCTAAAACCATTGAAGATGCCATTGCTAAAGGTGTAGCTCAATTAGCCGCTGAAGGCCAAGAATTGGTAGAAACTAAAGTCTTAGAACAACCTTCTAGTGGATTTTTAGGCATTGGTCGTAAACCAGCAGTTGTTCGCTTATTCTTCACTGCTTTGGCTCAATCTGCTACTGCAAAAGAAGTAGCTAACGCAGAAGAACAATCTGTAGCTATTGCTTCCGAACCAGTGGCAACAAGCGAAACAGAAGTACAAGATATAGCAGTTGAAACTTCTGAAAGTACTGTAACGGAAAAACCTTCTAAAAAAGAACTTTCAAAAGAAGATCAACAAGAAATTGCTGAAAAAGGTAAACAATTCCTAGATGATATGTTTACACAAATGGGCCTCACTGTGGTTATCGAAAAGATGATGACCAAAGACAAGATTACATTCCAAGTACATGGCGAAGATTTAGGTATTTTGATAGGCAAACATGGTCAAACCTTGGATGCTATTCAATACTTAACAAATCTCGTGGCTCACAAGGATGTATCTGGCCACTGCCATATCGTGGTAGATGTGGAAAACTATCGTTCTCGCCGAGAAGAAACATTGGTAAATCTCGCGAAACGTTTGGCTTCTAAGGTGAAACGTAACCGTCAAAAGGTTTCCTTAGAACCGATGAATGCTTTTGAACGTAAAATCATTCATACTGCCCTTCAAGGGGATAAAAACGTTGTTACCAACAGTGAAGGGGATGAACCATTCCGTCACGTTGTGATTTCGTACAAAAAATAAAATATAGTAGTGCAGCTTTCAAGTAACTGATATCCTCGGTTGCTTGAGGGCTGTTCCCTTTATTCTTTAGGTTATGGTGAAAGCTAACCTAAGTTAATCTTCGCATGCAAAGATTAGTTTAGTTTAACTTTCACAGGCGAAGAACATATACAAAAATAAATACTAGATAATCGAAATACGGAGATATGTATGTATATAGATGATACAATAGCGGCCATTGCGACACCGCCCGGCATCGGTGGGGTTGGTATTATTCGGGTCAGCGGCAAGGATAGTTTTCCTATTGTAAATAGCCTGTTCAAGAGCGTTGGCACCGTTCCTTTGATGGACCGCCAAAATAGAACGATACAATATGGGACCATTGTGGACCCTGCAACTAACAAGACCATCGACGAGGTTCTTGTGTTATTAATGAAAGGTCCTCATTCCTACACGGCAGAGGATGTAGTGGAAATTCAGTGTCACGGCGGCATTGTGCCAGTTCGACAAATTCTAAAATTGCTCGTCAATCACAATGTACGCATGGCTGAGGCCGGTGAATTTACGAAGCGTGCCTTTATGAACGGACGTATCGACCTCACCCAAGCGGAGGCGATCATTGATATTATTGAAGCGAAAACGGAGGACTCTCTCTCCCTCGCTGTGGCACAGCTAGATGGGACTGTTTCATCCTTTGTGAAAGATGTGCGAGAACAGCTCATCGCCATGATTGCTCATTTAGAGGTAACCATCGACTATCCTGAGGAGGATATCGAGGACGTAACGAGCCAAGAGGTTCGTGATCAATTACAGCCTATTTTGAAAGCCATGGATGATCTCTTGTCCACAGCGAATACAGGTCGCCTCATTCGAGATGGTATTACGACGGTTATTGTGGGTCGTCCAAATGCAGGTAAATCGAGCCTCATGAACGCTCTTTTGCGCGAAAACCGCGCTATCGTAACGGATATTCCGGGGACGACGCGGGACAGCATTGAAGAATATATGACCGTAGAAGGCATTTCTCTACGCCTCATCGATACGGCAGGTATTCGGGATACACAAGATACGGTAGAAGCCCTTGGCGTGGAGCGTGCTCGTGATTATATCAACAAAGCAGACATCGTGCTCTGCGTTATTGACGGATCTACTCCGTTAAATCCTGAAGAAATCGAAATTTTGACCTCTGTGAGCGGTTTAAACACCATCGTACTCCTTAATAAGTCCGACGTGGCACAAGTCGTTACAGATGAAAATATTAAAGAACATGGGAATTTTACAGCTATTGAACGCATTAGTGCTAAAGAAGGGGAAGGCTCTGCAGTTCTCTCTAAATGGGTACAAGAACTCGTCTATGGCGGTCGCGTAAAACAAGACAACAGCGCCATGATTAGTAACGTGCGCCACATTAGCCTTATGGAACAAGCAAAGGCACAAGTCGAACAAGCCCTCTCCTCTATCGACATGGGCATGCCAGTAGACTTTGTAGCTACCGACCTGCGTAGCGCTTGGGAATTACTAGGCGACATCACAGGCGACACAATCCGAGAAAGCATGATAGATGAATTGTTTAGTCGTTTTTGCCTTGGTAAATGATTTAAACTTTCACAATAAGATAAGTAACAAATATAAGGAATTTAATTGATATGTACACAGTAGATAATTATGATGTCATTGTCATCGGCGGCGGTCATGCTGGTTGTGAGGCGGCTCTCGCTACTGCCCGCATGGGTCATCGCACGTTGCTGGCGACCATCAGTTTAGATAATATTGCGCTTATGCCGTGCAACCCTGCCGTGGGTGGTCCTGGTAAAAGCCATCTTGTTTACGAAGTTGACGCATTAGGCGGTCAAATGGGTATTAATGCGGATGCTACAGCTATCCAAATGCGTATGCTCAATATGGGCAAAGGACCTGCCGTTCATTCTTTGCGTTGTCAATCCGACAAGATTAAATACCAACATTTGATGAAACAAACATTGGAGAATACAGATAATCTCAATGTTAAGCAAATCATGGTGACAGAGCTTAAGGTTGAGGATGGCAAGGTCACAGGTATCGTTACGGAGCTTGGTGAATTTTATGGCGCTAAGGCGGTAATTCTTTGTACAGGTACCTATTTGAAAGGTAAAATCCTCATCGGCGATATCGATTATGTGGGCGGTCCAAATGGCCAACGCGTAGCGGAACATTTCTCTCAATCTTTACTCGATAATGGTGTTGAATTGATGCGCTTTAAGACGGGTACACCAGCACGTGTAGATAAACGTACTTTAAACCTCGAAAATATGGTAGTTCAAGAAGGCGATGCACATCATCACGCATTTTCCTTTATGGATGAATGGATTAACCGTAATGAAGATGTATGTTGGTTGACCTATACTAACAAAGAAACGCACGAAATCATTCATAGCAATATTCACCGCGCTCCTATGTATAGTGGCAAAATCGAAGGCGTAGGCCCTCGTTACTGCCCTTCCATCGAAGATAAAGTAGTGCGCTTTGCCGATAAAGAACGCCATCAATTATTCGTAGAACCAGAAGGTACGGGTACAAATGAAATGTACGTTCAAGGCATGAGTACATCCCTTCCTATGGACGTACAATATGCATTCTTGCGTACTATTCCAGGCCTTGAAAATGTAGAAATTATGCGCCCTGCCTATGCTATCGAATACGATTGCTTGAATCCAACGCAATTGACACCAGCACTTCAAGTGAAACATATTGAAGGTCTCTACTCTGCGGGTCAAGCCAATGGTACATCTGGCTATGAAGAAGCGGCTGCTCAAGGCCTCATGGCTGGTATCAACGCAGCATTGTGGCTTGAAGGTAAAGAACCGTTTATCCTTGCTCGTTCTGAAGCGTACATCGGTGTTCTCATCGATGATCTTGTAACAAAAGGTACAAATGAACCGTACCGCATGATGACAAGCCGCAGTGAATACCGCTTATTGCTTCGTCAAGATAATGCAGACATGCGTCTTACGGAAAAAGGCCGTGCAATCGGTCTTGTAAAAGATGATCGTTGGGATAAATTTACAGCTAAAAAAGCTGCTATCGAAGAAGCAATGGACATGTTACGAAATACACCTGTCAATCCATCCAAAGAAACACAAGCTTTGCTTGAAAGTTTAGGTACAGCACCTATTAGAACAGGTATTCACGCTTATGATTTAGTAAAACGTAACGAACTCTCTTATGCCGTCGTAGCCGATGCATTTGGTTTGAAACGCTATACACCTGATGTAGAGGAAGCTGTCGATATTTCCATTACCTACGAAGGTTACATCAAAAAGCAAATGGAGCAAGTCGATAAGGTTCGTAAACTAGAAGAAAAAATTCTTCCAAAAGAATGGGACTATACACAAATAAAGGGTATTTCCCTTGAAGCTCAACAAAAGCTCAACAAAATTCGTCCTCACTCCATCGGCCAAGCAAGCCGTATCTCTGGTGTATCACCTGCGGACGTATCTGTTCTGTTGATCCAACTCGAACAATACAATAGAAGTAAATAAAAATAGCATGTAATAACATGCATTTTATATGAACTTTTTAGAAGCTATTTCTTATAGATTTTAAAAGATATTTCCTATAGATCTTATTGTCCTATACATATTAGACAATTCATTAGGTGTACTTATGAAAGAAAAATATGATGTGCCTATAGCACCTCAGTCTGAATTTGTTTCGTACATGATGGAGCAAATGAGCCATTTTGGCTTGCCTTGTACGGAAGAGCAAGCCAAAGACTTTTACATGTATTATGCGCATATGATTGAAACAAATAAATATCTCAATCTAACGGGTATTACGGATATGAAAGAGGTCGTGGTTAAGCACATGATTGACTCCCTCTCCTGTTATGATTCTGAAATTATCAAATCTGACATGACGATTATCGATGTTGGTACCGGTGCAGGTTTCCCTGGTATTCCATTGGCTATCTATGACCGTAGCCTCAAGGTTACCCTGTTTGATTCTTTGAAAAAGCGGCTTACCTTTTTGGAATCGGTTATAGATGAACTAAAACTGACGAACTGTACTACCTTACACGGACGTGCGGAGGATTTGAGTCATCAAGATTACCGTGAAAGCTTTGATATTGCTACGAGCCGTGCCGTGGCACGCTTGCCGATTCTTTTAGAATGGACTGTGCCATACGTAAAAGAAGGTGGATACATAGTTGCTTTAAAAGGAGCTATCTACGAAGAAGAAGTGAAAGAATCTAATAAAGCCCTTAGCACACTAAAAGCTACTATCGAAGAAGTAAGGACCGTTACTTTGCCAACCTTAGAGGATAAACGAGCAATCGTGTATATAAAGAAAATTGGAAAAACACCAAAACAATATCCACGAAAACCAAAAGAAATCAAAGACAAACCGTTAGTATAGCAGTTAATGATTTAGGCGTAGAAACTAATATAAATAAACTCTATGCTATATTGCTACATAAAGAAAAAGAGGATGCAAATCTTAGATCTGCATCCTCTTTTTTTTCTTAGTAACGAATTAGTTCGCATTCCCTCCCCTACCCTATATCTATTAAATGATATCGTTTACAACAAAATTATATATTTTGTTCACTATATGAGGCGGAGATAAAGATACATATAACACCTTTCCCTAAGAACGACTTAGTTCACTATGGAGGTCGTGGGAAAGGTGTTATATGTTAATCTTAGAATGACTTTATACGTGGTCAATAATATATAATGTTGTATCGATATCATTTAAAGGCATAATATGTACGCCTGCTGCCATTTTCTTGATTTGTTCAAGTGTTTCGATTGCAATTTCTGTACCCGCCTCTTTACCACCTTTTTCCATGCGGTCCAAGATTTCTTGAGTAAGATTGATTCCAGGCACTTTTTCATGGAGGTATGTAGCCATTTTAAAGCTTTTAAGTGGAATCAAACCAAGCATGATAGGTACATCGAATTCAGACATCTTGTCAATGTAGCGTTTTGCCTGTTCTAAATCGTAAATTGGTTGTGTTTGTACAAAGTGAGCGCCATTTTGAATTTTAGCAGCTAATTTTTGGCGTTCAATCTCTAAATCTGGAGCACCAGGATTACCAGTTGCACCGATGTAGAAGTTCGTAGGTGCGTCTAGGTCATTACCTGCAAGGTCTTTGCCTGCATTTAATGTCTTAGCGATGTTGAGTAGTCCCATACAGTCGACTTCAAATACGGATTGTGCAAATGGATGGTCCCCATTATCTGGTTTATCACCAGTGAGTGTTAAAATATTATGCACGCCCAAAGCTGCTGCACCGAGTAATTCAGATTGCAATCCGATAATATTACGGTCGCGGCATGTAAGGTGGAAAATAGTTTCAATTTCTTTGTTATGTTGTAATAAATAAGAAAGAGAAATTGGGCTCATGCGCATTTTGGACATAGGGCTATCAGCGATGTTGATAGCATCCACCTTCCCTTTCAAACGGGCTGCTTGTTCGAAGGTCTTTTCTGCAGAACTGCTTTTAGGAGGATCCAATTCAACAGTAATGGTGAACTGCCCTTGTTGATGTTTTTCTCGTAATGTCATCATGTACCTCGTTACTATACATTATTTTTCTAGTGTTTCAAAGAAATCGTTAGCATGGTTAACAGCAGCGATGCCGTCCTTAGCGTAGATATCCGCGCCTGCTTGGTCTGCGTAGTCTTGAGATACTACGGCGCCACCAACCATGACCTTAGTTTTAAGGCCTGCTGCACGGATAGCAGCGATAGTATTGTCGATTTGTGGCATGGTTGTCGTCATCAAGGAACAGATGCCAACGAGGGCAGCTTTGTTATCTTTAATAGCTTGTACGATAACTTCTGGGTCAACGTCCTTACCCAGGTCGACGATTTTGTAACCATTGTTTTCGAGCAATGCTGCTACGATATTTTTACCTAAATCGTGAATGTCGCCTTTAACTGTAGCCACGACAACGGTGCCTTTATCTAAGCTTTCACTAGCAGGAATAATTTCTTTAATGGTGTTGAAAGCAGCCTGCATTGTTTCAGCAGCAAGCATTACTTGTGGTAAGAATAATTTACCAGAACCAAACTTATCCCCCACTACGTTCATCGCTTCAGATAAGCCTTTTTTCGTAAGATCTAATGGATCGATACCATCTGCTAAGGCTTTTTTTACAAGATCAATGATAGCTTCTTTTTCGCCTTGTTCTACACATGCGCGAATATTGGCTAAAGGATCATTACTATCGAAGGATTTTTTATCTGGCCCTTTAGGAGCAGAGTTACCAGGAGCGGTAGTTTCGTCTTCATAGCCGTATTCTTTAATAAATTCAGCAGAACCTGGGTCCCAGCCTAGTAAGGTAGTACTAGATACAAATGCTTTTTTTGCTGGATAATTGAGTGGATTCATAATCGGTGTTGTTAAGCCACATGCAAGGGCCATTGTTAAGAATTGGCCGTTCAAATATGGACGCTGAGGCATACCGAAGGAGATATTGGACAAGCCCATTACTGTTGGGAAGCCAAATTTTTCTTTATATAACTGTAGCGTACGCAATGTTTGGCGTGCACTATCTTCACCACTGGCAAGTGTTAATACTAATGGATCGAGTAATAAATCATGTGGGTGAAGACCATAACCGTAAGCGCGATTTACGATACTTTCAGCTAAAGCAACGCGGTCCTCTGCTTTTTCAGGTAAGTCACCACTACAGATTGGCAAGCAAAGTAATGCTGCACCATACCGTTTAGCCAAAGGCATTACGTGCGTAATAGACTCCTCCTCCCCATTTACGGAGTTGATGAGGGCACGACCTGGATAGTTTTTAAGAGCTATTTCCATAGCTACTGGGTCTAATGTATCAATGGATAATGGTGTTTCTACGAGCATGGATAACTCAAAAATGGCACGTTCCATTAAGGGCGATTGATCCATGCCAGCTACACCCATGTTTACATCGAGGATATCTGCACCTGCCTCTACTTGGTCTAAGGCATCTCGTTTTACACGGATGAAAGAACCATCGCGCAATTCTTGAGCAAGGACTTTACGACCAGTTGGATTAATACGTTCGCCAATGATAAGTGGTTTTGTATGATGGCCCAACTCTAAAAGTTTAGTACGGCTTGTAATAATTGTTTTAGGTGCAATGTGGGCGCGTTCTTTTGGCGTATGAGCTTTCACAGCATCGGAAATAGATTGAATATGAGCTGGTGTTGTACCACAGCAGCCGCCAACATAGCTTGCACCAGCATCAACAATTGGAAGCATCAAAGGCCCCATCTCTTCAGCTGAAAGTGGGAATACAGTTTGTTTATTTATTAATTGAGGCATACCGGCATTTGGCTGACAGCTTATTGGTAAATTTGTAACGCTTGCAATCTCTTCGATAAGTGGTGTAATTTGTTCAGGTCCAAGGGAACAGTTGATACCAATGATATCAGCCCCTATAGCTTCTACGATAGTAGTTGCTACTGCTGGTGGTGTACCTGTAATAGTACGACCGTCTTCACTAAAAGAAAATTGACAGATGATTTGTACATCATCTTTTGTCTTCCCTGCTGCTTCACGAGCATCTAAAGAGGCTAATAAAGCGGCACGCATTTCCTGTACGTCGATGATAGTTTCAATGATAATAAAATCAACGCCACCTTCGATTAATGCTTCGGCTTGTTCACGATATGTATCATAAATGGAGTCAAAGCTCATATTGCCTAATGGTTGTAAAAAACGACCTGTAGGTCCCATAGAACCTGCTACACGAGCAGTTGCTTTAGTCTCTGCAATGGCTTCTTTTGCTACCTTCACAGCTGCAATATTGATTTCTCTTACGCGATCCTGTAAATCATAATCTTCTAATTTAAGACCACAAGCACCGAATGTATTGGTAGTGATTACATCACTGCCATGTTGTAAGTATTGAGCATGAATATCCTTTACTACTTCTGGTCTTTCAATATTAAATAGCTCTGGACAATAGCCTTCTTCTAAGCCTGCCGCTTGAAGCATTGTGCCCATAGCACCGTCAAATATATACATAAACATCTTCCTTTAACATCCTAAATTACAATGTTTCACGTGAAACACTATTGTATTGGTTGCCCCTTCATGGCAATACCAGAAATGTCGGCAGTAGTTTTACTACCTTCCTCTTCTCCCCCATCTTGGGTGTTGACTGTTGCTTTCTCTGGTAATTTTCGAGATGCACAGTTTTGTTGTGAACAAGATGTACAGCCTCGTTTAGTTTTAATATCTTCGTTTGCTGGCATTAAACCGATGATAGCCGTTACAGACTTACGTGGGAATAATAAATAGTTCTCTGTTACTTGTAAGCCAATCATCTCTGTTTTGATGATTTTAGCTAATTGTGGTTGGATTTCTAGTGGCCAGTTGCCATAACCAGGGCTAAAACGCCAAGTTGGCTTATAGCCTTGTTTTTTAGCAATTGTATTGATTACTTCGTTTACCTGATCAGCTACCTGTTCTACAGCAGTTGTGGCTGCTGCATCAAGTAATAAGCCTACCGTATAGTTACCTTGTTTAAATAACTGTTCACTACGAATTTCTACATCTTCTCCAACTGTTACGCCTAATACGTATACTTTAGTAGATTTTTCTAGATGCTTTTCGATGATAGACCCTTCAATTTTAAGTGGTGGATTGCTTAAAATTGTTTTTGTTTCTGCATCGTAATCATATTCTTGATATACACCCCTAGGTGTAGCCAATAATTGGATTTCCTTACATGCTTCGTCAACATAGTTTTGTGGGAAATCCTCAGCGTGACGAAGTCCTGCGTATCGTTTTACTTCTGCTTTGTCGATGGCAGGAAGCATTCCGTTATAGATGGGCATAGAAACGCCTCCTCTTCAAAATAAAAAGCTCTGCGTATCCGTAGAGCGTGTGCTTACTGTTATCAATTGTATATATAGATCTTATAAAGTGATTTTTCTAGACTCTTAAGATTATCAATCTAATTACTATCTAACTAATAGTATATAGATATGAATAATACCTGTCAAAGTATATGGGGCCTGTATTCTCATATAATTTAGTAGTATATAGGTATAGTTTAAAGTTATATCAAAATGATTTTTGTTCATAAAAGTTATTGGTGATGAAGGTTTTATATGTTTAATGTTAACCATAATGTTTCACGTGAAACAATTTATTAAATATAATCTAATAATTTGTTATGAGTATATAAGTATATTAATATTAGTTCATTACATTCCGTATATTACTGTTATATATAATGTTACCGATCAAAAGTTAATTACTTTATACCTTTCGCTAATGGTGTTGTTCTATAAATAAAAGAAATGATATAAAATAATTTTGTGTATATTTGTCTATTGGAATAGATTTATATTAATATGATAATTTTTTACTGTAAAATTTTTTATTAATTTTATAACTTAATTTTTGCGTTAGATTTTAATCCTTAAATGTTTCACGTGAAACATTTAATCGTAAAACTTATAAAACATTTGATGTAATTTTTCTTATTTTGTGTTGTACTATATAGTAAAGGAATAAATTGCTATGTTTCACGTGAAACAATAAAAAATAAGTGTTGTAATTATATTAATGAAGTTATTTACCTATAAGTTTATGTGCGTAATATAAATGTAAGTGGGAAAAATGTAGTAGATAAATAAAATAATATAGTAGATAAAAAATTAATGAGAATTTGATTTATAAATACCGTAATTAGCATTGTTTTATGTTATAATGGAAAAGAAATATTTTGAACGAAGATGTGAGGTGAATTAAGTGGGCAAAGTTATAGCTATTACTAATCAAAAAGGTGGCGTTGGTAAAACTACAACATCAGTAAATTTGAGTGCTTGTTTAGCTGATGCAGGTAAGAAAGTGTTACTGGTTGATTTGGATCCACAAGGTAATGCTAGTTCTGGGTTAGGTATTGAAAAGGATGATTTAGAACTCTGTGTGCATGATGTTCTAATTGATGGAGAACCAATTGCTGATATTGTACAACCTACAATGCTTGAAAACCTATTTGTGGCGCCTGCAACAATTCAACTAGCTGGTGCTGAAGTAGAACTAGTTTCCGTTGTTTCACGTGAAACAATGTTGAAAAAAGCATTAGCGTCAGTACGAGATACATATGATTTTATCGTCATTGACTGTCCACCATCTCTCGGGTTATTAACATTAAATGCCTTCACTGCTGCTGATAGTGTATTGATTCCGATTCAAAGTGAATTTTACGCATTGGAAGGGGTTAGTCAATTAGTTAAAACGATAACAATTGTACAACAAACATCAAATAAGGATCTTGAAATTGAAGGTGTGCTATTGACTATGTTTGATGGCCGCACAAATTTATCTATTCAAGTAGCCGATGAAGTAAAAAAATTCTTTGGCAATAAAGTATATAAAACAATTATTCCTCGTAATGTACGTTTAAGTGAGGCGCCTAGTTATGGGGAGCCAATCATTGTATATGATCCAAAATCCAAAGGTGCTGATGTATATACGAAATTAGCTAAAGAGGTAATTAAAGCATCTAAAACTAAATAAGCACTAAAGATAAATAAGTACTAAAGCTCAATAAACACAAAAGCGAAGTAAGTACCTAAAGGTAATAAGTATCTGTTATATGTATGTATCTAATGCTAAGAATATTAGTTTTTGGTGGTTTACGTGATTTACATATTTTAAATTTGTAAATATTTGTAAGGTCGAGAGAGGTTAGTTGTATGCCAAGAGAAATTAAAAGCAAAAAAAGCAAAGCGTCTGGATTGGGAAAGGGCCTTGAGAATTTAATGAAGGTTGACTCTGTAGAGTCTGTATTGCCTGATAAGGAGATACATGAACTGCCAATTTCTGAGCTAGTTCCAAATGTAGATCAACCACGTAAAAGTTTTGATGAAGATAGTCTAGCTACATTGGCTGAATCAATCAAGAATCTTGGTATTTTCCAACCGATTGTAGTTCGTAAACAAAAGAATAAATATCAAATTGTGGCTGGTGAGCGCCGTTATCGTGCTGCTATGATTGCTGGATTGAAAACAGTACCAGTTATTGTTAAAAAATATAATACCGAAGAAATGACAGAGGTTGCTCTTGTAGAGAACCTACAACGAGAAGGATTAGATCCCATTGAAGAAGCATTGGCTTATCAAGGATTGATGGATACTTATAAGCAAACGCAAGAAATGATTTCCGCTCGTCTTGGCCGTAGCCGTTCATATATTGCTAATATGGTTCGTCTTTTAAAATTATGTGATTCTGTACAAAAGGATCTTATCGAAGGTGATTTAACGGTTGGTCAAGCTCGTCCATTATTAGCGTTAAGAAGCGCAGCTCAACAAATGGAAGCAGCTGAACGTATTAAAGAGGGTGAGCTAAGTGCTAGACAAGCAGAGACCCTTGTTAAGTCTATGCAAAATAAATCGTCTAAAGCAAAGACTGGTAAACCTCAAAATACGGCAGAGGTTCGTGCTCTAATGGACCGTTTAAAACTAAGCTTAGGGTCTCCTGTGAATATTAAATTCCGTGCAGGCAAAAAGGTACAAGGAAAAATTGAAATTGCTTTCTCCTCTGAAGCTGAATTAGAAAGACTTATTGCATATATGGATGGGCAAGATCAAACAGAAGATGCGGAAACAATAGAGTTTAGAGTATAATTGGCTAGCAAAAGCAATAACAATATCATTTACAATCTGAGGTAAAAGTGTAGTCTACGGGCTGCGCTTTTACTATATGTAAGAGATTTATTAAATAATAAGATAAGATGTAAGACGTTTTATAATATATTTTGTAATATATGTGAAGGTTAAGTAACAAGGATAGGTTATGGAACAAACACCTAAGGCAAACCGCATACATATTGGCTTTTTTGGCCGTTGTAATGCCGGTAAGTCTACATTGATCAATATGTTAACTGATCAGCCTGTATCGTTAGTATCCGATGTGGCAGGGACTACAACAGATCCTGTAAGCAAAGCTATGGAAATCTTACCACTTGGCCCTGTGGTGATTACTGATACTGCTGGTATAGATGATACAACTGAATTAGGTGCATTACGCATGGAGAAAACAGAAGAGGTCGTGAAAAAGATTAACTTGGCTGTTTATGTGCTTCGCACCGATGAAGAGCCAACCTCTGACGATATGCACTGGTTAGGTCTTTTGAAACAAAATAATGTACCTGTTGCACTTTTTATTAATGAGATTAATGCGGTGCCAAACAATTTAACGGAGTCTAAAGCTAGTGTAGGTAGAGATAAACTGGGAGAGCATTATATAGCAGATCATATGGGTTTATCTGATTTGGTTACTGTCATTGGCTCTGCTGACTTCACATCTGATGCGAAACGATTAGAGTTGCTTGATTTACTCGGTGGGCTAACACCACTTGATGTAGAAGGGGAGCAAACTCTTTTACAAGGTTTAGTTGAAGAGGGGGATACAATCATTCTTGTATGTCCTATCGACAGTGCCGCACCAAAGGGGCGACTCATCTTGCCACAGGTACAGACTATCCGAGAAATTCTCGATCATAAAGGCTTAGCTTTAGTCTGCCAAACAGAAGAATTACCGGCTATGATTTACTCGCTTAAGAATCCCCCTAAAATGGTAATCTGTGACTCCCAAGCGTTTGATCGGGTTGATGAGTTAACACCTGATTCGATTCCGTTGACGTCTTTTTCTATTTTGATGGCGCGGTTCAAGGGAAAATTACAGGATTTAGTAGCTGGTGTTAAGGCTATTAAGAATTTGAAAGCTGGTTCCAAGGTACTTATCAGTGAAGGTTGTACACATCGTCGTCAATGCGATGATATTGGGACTGTAAAAATACCTAATCTTTTAAAGAAGCAAGGCTATACAGATTTACAGTTAGAATTCACTAGTGGGGGAGCATTCCCAAAGGATGTATCACAGTATGATTTGATCATCCACTGTGGTGCTTGTATGCTAACACGCCGTGAGGTGTTACGTCGTATTGAATGCGCTGTTGTGCAAGGTACGCCCATTGTAAATTACGGTGTACTCATAGCAGCTCTACATGGTATACTAGAACGAGCAATAAGCCCATTTGTTGACGAACTAGAGGGCTGATAAATAGCATTGTAATATGTATGTAACACATACATTTAGATATACATTACATGCTTGTTATATACATTATTATATAGGTATCATTTATCTATATTAGATATATTAAATATTAGATATATTAAATTAAATTGCATGCAGTCATTTAACTTTCACAATAGGAGTGGTATAATTAACTGTTGGAGTTTTGATGATTGTATAGGAAGGAAAATACATGTTCGAATCGATTCAACCGTGGATAGGCATGGTTACCATCGTTCTTGTTATAGTGTTATTCGTATATTGTGTAATCTTACACATCCGTTTAGGTAGCTTGAAAAAGAAATACGATTTCTTTATGCAAGGGGAGCATGGTGTGAGCCTAGAGCGTAAATTATCTGTAGAGGTCAGTGAAATTCGCGATGCTGCGAAAGGCCTTGAGTCCTTGTTATCCGAGCAAGTGGCAATCCGCAATATTCAGAGTAATACGATACAAAAAATTGGCTTTATTAAGTATAATGCTTTTGAAAATATCGGAAATGATCTGTCCTTTGCGCTTACCTTGCTAGATGGCAACAATAATGGCATCTGTATCTCTAGTATTTACGGTCGTAGCGAATCTCGTATTTTTAGTAAACCTATTGTGAAAGGTAAAAGTTTAGTAAGTCTTTCACAAGAAGAATTAGAAAGTTTGAACGAAGCGTTGGGTGAGCGTACCAATGAGGAAGCGTTGACGAGCGCTATCGTTTCGAAATAAGGAAGTTTTATGTTGAAAATACCGGCATTCATTTCAAACAAAGTTGAAAGAAATGGTGACAACTGCATATTGACATTAACTACCAAGCAAGCGAAACTCGTTGCTATTATTGGTTCCGTAGTATTGGTCTTGGCATTGGTACTCGGTATTTGGGGCATCGTGCGCCAAGCTGAGATTGTGCAATTACGTCAACAAACGCAATTGCAATCGGAACAGTTGAAATTGTTACAACAAAAAACAGAGGTTTTGGATAAGAAAATTCAAAACTTAAATCAAATTAGTGAAGAAAATAAGCAAATGTTGAAGGGCGCTGAATCTGGCACACCAGCTCAAGGTGGCGGGGATGGTAGCGACCCAAAGCAGGAAGCCGCTGATAATAGTGAAGCACAGACGTTAACAGCGGCACAATTATCGGCTCGATTATCCAAAATGGATAAGGAAGCACAAAAATTGCTTGTTAGTTTCTATACGATGCGCAATATCCTTCGTGATGGTGGCGCACAAGATTTGATGGCATTACAATCCATCAATTTCTCCGCTGGTTCTGGTGGTGCTGTGAATAGTACGACACCTAGTATTTGGCCAAGTAAGGGCGTTATTACATCTCCATTTGGTAGTCGTGTTGACCCTGTTACGGGTGCTATTGGTGCATTCCATGAAGGTATCGATATTGCCGATGACTATGGTTCCCAAATTGTGGCTACTGCGGCAGGGGTGGTAACCTTTGCAGGGTATACAAGCGGCGGTTATGGTAATCTCGTTGAAATCGATCATGGCAATGGCTTTGTTACCCGTTATGGCCATAATAGTGCCGTATTGGTAACGGTAGGGATGAGCGTGAAACAAGGTCAAACTATAGCTTTGATGGGTAGTACTGGTAAAAGTACGGGTGCTCACGTTCACTACGAGGTACGCCTTAACAATACGCCTGTAGACCCTATGATCTTCTTACCAATTAGCAATTAGAAATATAAAAGCTTATATAAGACCTAAAAAGAACTTGTTATGCGTGCATATGCGCTTATAGCAAGTTCTTTTTCTTTCCTTTTGTATATATATATTGTAAAATAAAAGTATATGAACGGAGGTATATCTATGAAGGCCTATGTACAAGTTTATACCGGCGAAGGCAAGGGCAAAACAACTGCCGCAATCGGCCTAGCTATTCGTGCCATCGGCGCTGGCAAGAAAGTCCTCTTCTTACAATTTATGAAATCTAAAGTATATAGTGAGCATACTATTTTACCTACCTTAACAAATTTAACGTTAGAAACTGTGGGCAAGCCATTCTTTATCATCAAAGAAGGCATGAAGAGTAAGGATGAACTTGCTAAATGGGGCGATGAAGTCGTTGTCTTTGAGTCTGGTAATCCCCCGAAGGATTATGTGGCTCTCATTGAAAAAGGCTATGAACGTGCACTCGCTGCGATCAGCAGTGGTGAGTACGACCTCGTTGTACTTGATGAGTACAATATGGCTCTCTTCTTTGAACTCATTACATGGGATAAAACTAAAGCCTTACTCGATGCTCGTCATCCAGAAACGGAACTCGTATTTACGGGCCGTGGGGCGCCTCAAGAATTAATTGATGAGGCTGATCTCGTAACGGAGATGAAAGAGATTAAACATTACTACCTACAAGGCGTAATGGCTCGAAAAGGCATTGAAAACTAATCATAGGAACACCTAAGGAGGTGATGTGGTTGAGTACAGTGGCTATTGTGGCCCTCGTTATTGTGGCCATCATTGTAGCACTCATCTTGACTATCCTACTGGCACCAATCACATATAGCATCGAAATTGATGGACGGACGCCATATCGTGGCGAGCTGCGCATCAAATGGCTGTGGCGCGTATTTTCACTCCACTTAGCGTACATTCAAAATAAACCATTTTTTAAGGAATTATACGTTTTAGGTGTACTTAAGATCGGTCCTGTGAAAGACTATGAACAATGGCTTGAAAATCGTGTAGATGAAGAATATCAAAAGGTAATGGATGATGACGGCGACATATCACAAGCAGAAGCTTTTGCAAAGGCTATGCAAGGAGGCGGACAAGGTCCAACTGCAAGCTCTAGCGGCACAAGCTTTGATGACTTGAAGAGCGCCCAAGGCTACAATACAATCTTTGATGATGACGAATCGCCAGGGGCGGGGAGCGCACCTAGGGCAAAGGAGCGCATTGAGCGACCTGATGCGGCTTCTAAGGATATGGATGCACAAGCTCGTGCTGAGCGGTATGATTCGATACAACAAGATCCAACGGCTCATATTCAAGATGATGATGAAGTAATAAGTCATGTTACTTTCAATAGTGACGGATCTATCAAGGAAAAGGTATTTACAAAGGTAAATGATATTAAAACGACTGTGAAACAACGTTTTGGAAAGCCTGATCCCAATGATCCGGTAGCATCATTCAAGTCTGAAATTCCTACATTCTGGTTCATGAAACACTTGAGAAATATAGAGTTGTGGCGTCAGATATTCCTTGTGTCGAAACGATGCTATAACCACTCTAAACCACGTGATATGGCTATAGAGGGCCGATTTGGTATTGGTGATCCGTATCGGATGGGGCTTATTGCATCTATGTTGTATAGCATTTGGCCTGAGCAAGCAGAGTCTATTGAGATAGATTATGTGAACTGGGTAGCTGAAGGCAGCGGCCATATTAAAGGTCGTATGATTCTTGCCGTATTGGCGTGGTATGGTACTAGATTCTTGGTATCTAAACCTATGCGTTCCCTATTGGGTGAAAGTGCTCGTGTCTTCTGGGTTAAACGGAAGGAAGCCAAGCAACTAGAAAAGCTAAAAGCCGAACAGGGTCAAACAGCGTAAGGATATATAAAGTCAATTGAGTATATGAGCTGTATTATTATAGCTATAATACTTTCACAAAAAGCGGAGGTACTGTGATGGAGAACAGTAATGTAAAAGAGAATTTGGAAGTCCTATTCGAGAAGTTTAAAAATATGATCAAAGTGGAAACTGTAGTTGGTGAAGCTGTGCAAATTGGCGATACTACACTCGTTCCATTTGTTGATGTAACCTTTGGCTTCGGTACTGGTACAAACCACTGCACAGCCAATAAGAGCCAAGAATCTGGCGGCGGTGGCGGTGGTGCCAAAATGGAACCAAGTGCGATCCTTGTTATTAAAGGTGACCGCATCGAATTGTTCAACATTAAGGGCAACCCTTACAGCAGCAGCTTTGATCGTCTTATCGGTTTGGTACCTGATCTCGTGTCCAAATTGAAATCCGATAAATACATCTATTTAAATGATGAACAATAATTCGGTGAATAATAAACCATAATTTGATGACAAATTATAAATAATTGGTGAAAGCCGAAATGCCCACATGTGTGTTCTGAATATGTTTGTATCGACTGCTTTAAGGGTCTCAGAGTATGCTTGTGGGTATTATTTTAAGTTCTAATAACTTTCATAAGTAGTTCATAGGCCTTTATTATGCTATTTATCATAGTCTTGTGAAAGTTAGCAAGATTTGTTATAGTAAAAATAGTACACTATTGGATTGTATAGTGACACTTTTAATCGAGGAGGATTTCAGATGAAATTATCTAAAAAATTGACTACCTTAGCTATCGTTGGTGCTATGTCTGCTACTGCTGCAGTAGCAAGTGCTGCTAACATTGGCTTAGTAAATATGAGCCAAGTAGTAAATAGCTACCCTGGCTATGGTGCATTAGATATGAAAATGCAACAAGTAGACGCTCAATATCGTCCACAAATTGAAAAAAAAGTACAAGAAATTGAAAAGATTAAAGACTCTGCACAAGCAGAAGCAGAATTCAACAAAACTGTAGCTCCATTGCTTCAAAAAGAAAACGAAGAAATCAATAAAATTGCTCAACCTATGATGCAAGCAATTCACAACACTGTTGAAGCTATCCGTGTTGAAAAACAAATGGACGTAGTATTGGATGATCCATACACAATTCGTGCTGCTGACGCTAACAGCAAAATCGAAAACATTACTAACGAAGTAATTAGCCGTCTTAAAAAATAATAAGCACAAAACCCCCTAACTGAGGTATCAGCTAGGGGGTTATTTATTAAAATACATTTGGATGAATCCGATAAAGGAGTGAGATTTAATGAAAGATTTTAAAGCATTAGCCACAGAGCGGTATTCGGTTCGAAAATTCGATAGTCGACCAGTGGAGCAGGAGAAGCTAGATATTTTGTTAGAAGTTGCTAGATTAGCACCTACGGCTCATAATTACCAGCCGCAACGACTGCTCGTGTTAAATACAGAAGATAGCTTAAAGAAACTAAAAGATTGCACTAATGGTCACTTCAATGCACCGTTAGCAATTATTGTCTGTTACGATAATACGGTGAGCTGGAAGCGAGAATACGATGATGCGGATATGGGGGTTGTAGATGCTAGCATTGTAGGATCCCACATTATGTTTACCGTGGCCGATATCGGTTTAGGTACAACGTGGATTGCTCACTTTGATCCTGCTAAAGTACGCAAGGCATATAACTTGCCTGATAATATCATCCCTGTAGCCATCTTCCCAATTGGTTATCCTCATCCAGACTGTGTTCCTGCACCAGGCCATACGAAACGCTTTGATGTGAGTGAATTTACAATCTATAATTCCTTTTAAAAGAATATTTTTTAGACTATGTATTACTCTATAAGTATTTAATAACTATGGATATAACTGAACTATTGAACAGTTCTATAAAACTTAATAACTATATGATTTCTCTTTAATACATAGTTCATATAAAAAGGACAGTTGCTTGTATCAACTGTCCTTTTGTATTTTATTCTGGTTTATGAATGAGGTTTACAACGAATTCGCTGTCTTCTACGAGTGTAGCTTGGATGTAGTTGTCGCCGTTGAATTCCAATACTTGGCCTGGTACGAGTACATGTTCTTCCGTTTCGTTAAGGAATACTTGTACTTTACCTTTTACAACTGTAAAAATGACATTAGCTTCTGGGTGGTTGTGTTTTTCCACCTTTTCACCAGCTTTGCCGCCTTTTTTTACGATTACATAGTTAGGGCCTTGGAATAATAAACCTAATTCTTGATTAACTGTGCCTGCCATAATAGACCTCCTAATTCTAGCTTTTTGTCCATTTTTATCCGTTTATATTTTCTTAATCAAACGAACTGTTATGGATTTATTTTTTACGGATTGTATATAAACGTGTACCGTTTTCTTCTGTTGTTACAAGTTCAAAGGCTGGATCGATAGCTTTCACAAAGGCCTCGAACCATGTTTGGTAAGCTAATGCCATGAACTTAGGGTCAACGCCCGCTGTACGCCAGTAGCCTGCTTGTAATCTGTGGTCGCCAACCCAGGTAAATTCTTCTGGGCTTTCAGAAACCACTTGGTCACCACCATCGCAAGGCATGCCATTTACGTAGAAGTTTTGTAACGCATTGTAAATCGCTGGTGCAGTGTGTTCTTCAAGGTTATCTTGAGCCACAACGCCACATGCTTGGCCTTGTACTGCAAAGGCATCTAGAATAGCGGTTACTACGTGTACTGCTTCATCGCCGGAATTTGTGTCGAGCATATCTTTGATGAAAGCTGCTTCACGAACGGAAGCAATATTGATTTGGTTAGCTAACCAGCCGTGAATATTGCCATGGTCGATGATGTTTTCCAAGGGAATACTTGGATTAATTGGCTCGCCGTATGTATCTACGGAGATGGAGTGTAGTTCCTCCGCCAAATCATCAACAACTTTAGAAGTTTTTTCTAAAATCAAATTTTCACGCTCAACAAGCAATTGAATTTTGCGATATAACCAGTAATGGATGTGACCTAAGAATGCGGACATATTAAGCTCCTTTTCGTGCTGTTTCTAATTTCTCTACTAAATCGTATACATTAAAACCGTGGATTTCTGCGGCTTGCCATAATGGCTCAGCTGTTGCAGATGGGCAACCTAGGCAACCCATACCAATACCTTGTAATACAGGTACAACATTTGGATAGGTTTCAACGATGTCGCGAATAATTGTGTCTGGAGTGATAGGGGCACCTGCTTCGAGGCGAGGTGCTTCCACTTCAGGATCGTTACCTTGACCTGGTAAGAACACAGCTGGTTCTTCGGACTTGCTTTCAGCTGGAGCCCCTTCAAGGTCGCCCAATACAGCTGCTTTGAAAGCCTCTAAACCAATGCGGTCGATGAATTCGCCCATGCGTTCGATTTGTGCGTTTTCTTTATAGTATGCGATGATTCGATCAACTAATGCAAGAGCTTCTTTTTCTGTTTTAGCTTCTGCGATAAGGTCGCCGATGCGAGGATGCGCGCCGCCGCTACCGCCAGCGTATACATTCCAACCGTCTACAGTACCGATAACGCCCACATCTTTCATGCGGCTTTCAGTACAAGAATTTGGACAACCGGACACGCCGATTTTCATTTTGCTTGGCATTTCAAGGGACAAGTACTTGCGTTCGATTTGCATGCCAAGATGTACGCTGTCTTGTTTAGCGCGTTTACAGAAGGTAGTACCTGGGCAGATTTTTACGCTGCGTACGCGGTTAGATACAGTGTACGCTGGCTCCATGCCAAGCATCTCCCATGCTTTATCTACGTCTTCTGCTTTCAAATTCGTAATCATAATGCGTTGGCTGCCAGTTAATTTAAGAACGGCGCCGAACTCATTCGCTACGTCGATATATTTTTGTAATTGATCAGGTTGAATGAAACCTCCTGGAATGCGAGGTGTAATTGCATAACGGCGTTGGCCGTTTTTAATGCGTTGTAAATTTGCTGCAATTTGTGCCATGATAAATCCTTTCTCGAGCCCTCTCTGCGGAGAATAGTGGCTAAAACTACTTAGTTAATCTATAAAACTCTTTATATATTAATTATTTACGCCCTAGGGTTTTGTGAAAGCTTCGCACATATATACGGACAAGTGGGATGAGATCAACTAGGCGATGCCTCAACAAAACCCGACGTAATGATCAGTATGGGTATTTAGAATACTGACCCGACGCTCTTAGTATAAACCATTTTAACAAACAATAATGTAACCCAAGCTACAAAAATAGAACTTTTTAATATTAATTATTGATTGTTACTAACTATAATTATATACGATACTGTTTATAGATGAAACCCAAGGGTAACATATCGTATAATAGACATATAGAATGTTCTTGATGTAGGAGAAACGATGAAAGTCCTTTACGATACTATTTTAAAAGCAACATATATAGGTCGCCCGAATCGTTTTGTGGTGACTTTAGATTTGAATGGTGAAAGCGTACTCGCTCATTTGCCAAATCCGGGCCGCATGTGGGAGCTCTTGTTTACGGGGGTAACGATGTACATTGTGCCTCACGACAAGCCGGATGCAAAGACGAAATACCGCGTGATAGGTATAGAACGTGATGGCGTTGTTATCATGCTCGATACAAACTACAGCAACGATGTGGCGCAACATTTAATCGAAAATAAACTGATCCCTGGTTGGGAGGAGTGGCGCGTAGTGAGACGGGAGTATACGGTTAAACTACACGGCACATCATCTCGCTTTGACTTGCTCCTCACCAATGATAAGGGCGATGAGTTCTTACTAGAGGTTAAGTCCTGTACTTTGTTCTCCAAAACGGGTGCCATGTTTCCTGATGCGATTACAGAGCGAGGCCGCAAGCATTTATTGCATCTGAAAGAATTGCAAAATGAAGGCTACCACACAGGCGTTCTATTCCTCGTACAATGGGACCAAGCGCAGTGGTTCTTGCCAGATTATCATACGGATTTGGAATTTGCCAAAACTTTTAAAGAAGTGGCACCTTCATTAGATTGGAAAGCCGTTGCTGTAGCGTGGGATGAGACTTTCACCATGCCTACGGTGACACATGAATGTTCCTATCCTAGTTATATCCTCGACACAGAGGCTCATGATAGTGGTGTGTATGTGATGGTTATGCACCTCAATCACGATTTAGATCTCGAAATCGGTTCTAAAGGGATAATGCATTTCAAATCTGGTTACTATATGTACGTTGGTTCCGCGAAGGCAAATTTAACGAAACGCATTGAACGTCATAAACGAAAACGGAAGAAAATGCATTGGCATCTAGATTACTTCCGCGGTCACTGTGAAATGATAGCAGGCTTGCCGATTCGTACTAGTGGGCGGCCGCAGGCTATGACAATTTCTGCTCAGGAACGGCGTAAAGGTAAACTCTCTGACGATGCTCCAGCTGCTCGTGAAAGCACAGATGTAGATTTAACCAAAATTGACGTAGAATGTGCTCTCGCTGATGCGGTGCGAACTATTGCGGAATGGAATGTACCGAACTTTGGGTGCAGCGACTGTGACTGCAATAGCCATCTATTCGGAATGAGCGAAAACCCGATACACAATCAAGCCTTTATGAATGTAATAGAAAATTACAGGATGAATATGCTAGATGAACTAGTTAATAGGTAATTATTATTGATGGGGCCCGAGAACTATATACGTAATTAATTAAAAAGTGCTATTACCTATCTCTTCGCTCCATAGTGACCTAAGTCGCTCATCAATAGGTAATAGCACTTTTTAAAACACTAGCTATAGAGGTGTCCCATCAATAATAATATAGTCCTATCCATAGTTATCCCAGCATATTCATTCTATAGTTTCTACATAGAGAGAGGGGAGGTTTTGTGTATGAGGTTGTTTGTTAAGTTTGTGTTGTTAGGTATCGTTGGTGTTTGTAGTGTTGTGTTGAGTGGTTGTTCTTTCATTTGGACGACGGAGAATGGTGATCCTGCTACACCAGAGGATATCAAGTCTAGCGTGGAGAAGGAGTTTTCGGTTGTGCATCCGAATCTTGTTCTTCAGTCATCTGTGGTGGAGAAGGAGAAGCCATTCCAGCGAAATGTGTATGTGTTTTATGATGAAAGCAATGGTATTTCCTTTACTACAAATTCTGTAGTCAAGTGGCCAACATTGCCGGCCCCTGGTGGCGAGCGAAAAAATGATGCGGATTTTGCGTATGCTGATGCGTATTTGAATCATTTGAATGGTAAGATTAGCGATTTAACTAAACAGTATGGTATGCAAACGGCTACGGTTGATGAGCAGCATATGCTAATGGATTCTAAATTAAAACGACGTGCTGGACAGAGTGAGGTATCTTTATTTGATGAAGGAGAATTTATATTTGTAGATGAAACTGTGAAGGGTGCTGATATGGTAGCAGTGTTAAAGAAGATTTATAATCTTTATTCACCAAATAATGATAGAAACTTATTGAGCGCTTCATATGGTCGCAAGGTTACCTTCTATTACTTACCTAAAGGTGAGGTAAATAAAACGAAGGCCAAGTATATAAAAGGATTCCGATTCCTCGGTAAAAACAAAGATTGGCGAGAGACATTGTTAGAAAATTATGGTAGTGAAAGTATGGATACACAACAGTTGGAACGTAATCTAGCCAGTAGTTTACAAGCTGTGACTAAGTAAATAGAAAGTATTGTTTAGTACTACGTATCCATTGTTAATAAGTATGCCTCGACTGTTTTACTAAGATTGAAATTAACAATATATACAAAAGACGTGTAGTATCATCTACACGTCTTTTGTATATAAGAGCTATTTTATGTTTCATTCAATACTACAGGATGTTTCTTTTGTGTTTCTTTCATCATGAAAGCGATGACAACTAATGTAGCCTCAAAGGCGACAACGACGATGTCTAGAGCAATCATATGTCCCCATGTACTAGTGAGCCAACCCATGAATGGACCAGAGAAGAAGGATAGGAAATAGCTAGAGGCCCCTACGAGACCTGTAGCAAGGCCAATTTGTTTGTGGCTGACACCATCTTGTGCGATAGTATAGCCTAATACATAAATGGCATGAAGGCCAATTCCCATAATCGCACCAACGATATATAAGAGAATGGAGGCTTTAGAGATGAAGTGAAACACTAGAATGCCGCAGATTGTATTTAACAAAGCTAGTGCCACGATGGTTGGCTTGCGACCAAACTTATCAGCGAAGAAGCCTAGAATTACGCCGGAGAGACCGCCTATGCCGTATACCATACCAAAGAATTGCCCTGCTTCTGCAGCACTAAAGCCTTTAAAGGTCATAAATAAGTATGGTCTCATGGAAGCAAAGCCCCAATAAGGTACGATATTTAAAATTTGAATAAGAATGGCAAGCCATACAATCTTATTAGTCCCTACCGTCTTTATTGCTTCAATAAGATTCATACCTTTCACATCTGTAGAGCTGTCGGTGTATTTTTTACGGAAACCAAAGTAGAGTAATGCGCCGAATAGAGCGGTAACTAAGCCCATATTGAGCAGACCGTGGGTCCAATCGCCCGTTGCAGAGAGACTATATCCATAATAGGCAGGTCCTACATAAGCGCCAATGGAGTAGAAAGTCATCATGAGCCCGTTGAGCATAGCCCTTGCGGCGGGGAAGATGGAACCTGCTACTGAGTACATGACGATATTCCAGATACCTTCAGCCATGCCAAAGATGGTGCGGGCTAAACCTACTTGAATGGCATCAGAGGCTTTGGTTACAATCGCTGTCATAATACCAAGGAAAATCATACTAGATACAAGTAAACGTTTGCGACCAAATCTATCGGCTAAATAACCTGCCGGAATATCGATAATTGCTTGACCTAGTGTAAATATAGTACCAATGGTGCCTACCTCAATTGGGGTTAATGCTAACTGCGCCGCAATGGCTTTTAAACCGACACTAAAGGATAGTCGATTTGCTGAGTAGAATGCATAGCCTACAGCGAGTAAGATTAATTGGACCCATATGATCATGGGGATTTTAGGAATATGAAATTTTGATTTCTCGTCGTTCATATGTATCGCCTTTCATGAACCTATATACAATGAGAATTTATATGTATATAGAAAAAGAATAATAATAAAGTAATGTTATTTTATCAAGAAATAAGGGCTTTTTAAAGTAAATTCTATAGAATTAATTACAGCTATGCAACAGTTGTACAATTGGGCCATGTAATGGGAAGAAACTTTTACAAAATATAGCGTTAAAACTGCAAAAATGCTATAATTATATGATGAATTAGTATCAGTGTTAGTAAAATGAGGTGAGATTGTGGCAGACCAACAATGGTCCCACGGGAATATTCATCCCGTTCAGATTGATAAAGAAATGAAGAATGCGTATATCGATTATGCAATGTCCGTAATCGTTATGCGTGCGCTTCCAGATGTGCGCGATGGCTTGAAACCAGTACATCGTCGTATTTTGTATGCGATGCACGAAACAGGTATGACGCCAAATAAACCGTACAAGAAATCCGCTCGTATCGTCGGTGACGTACTCGGTAAATATCATCCACATGGTGATAGTTCCGTTTATGACGCGACGGTTCGTTTGGCGCAGGATTTCAATACGCGCTACCTCTTGGTAGACGGTCACGGTAACTTCGGTTCCATCGACGGCGATAGTGCCGCTGCGATGCGTTATACCGAAGTACGTATGGCGAAGATTACAACGGAAATGCTTGCCGATATCGACAAGGAAACTGTTGATTTCATGCCGAACTATGATGAAAGCTTGCAAGAACCAACTGTATTGCCTGCGAAGATTCCAAATCTTCTCATCAATGGTTCCAGCGGTATCGCCGTAGGGATGGCGACAAATATTCCACCACATAATCTTAACGAGGTATGTAATGGCCTAGCGATGCTCATCGACAATCCGGATGTGACTGTAGATGAATTGATGACCGCTATTAAAGGTCCAGACTTCCCGACTGGTGCACTCATTTTGGGCCGAGAAGGCATCAAAAAAGCGTACTCCACAGGTCGTGGTAGTGTTAAAATGCGTGCTCGTGCGACTATCGAAGAGATGTCTAAGGGCAAGCATAAAATCGTAGTGACTGAGATTCCGTACCAAGTTAATAAGGCTCGCGTTATCGAAACAATTGCGAACTTGAGCCGTGACAAGGTTATTGATGGCATCACAGCACTTCGCGATGAATCTGACCGCCAAGGTATGCGCATCGTTATCGAATTGCGGGCTGACGTGCAACCAGATATCGTACTTAACAAATTATATAAACACACTCAACTTCAAGAAACATTCGGCGTGATTATGCTAGCTCTCGTAGATGGACATCCTCGCGTATTGAATTTGAAAGAAGTATTGGGTTACTACCTAGATCATCGTCTAGATGTTATCGTACGCCGTACTCAATTCGAGCTTAACAAAGCCGAAGCGCGTGCTCATATCTTGGAAGGCTTGTTGATTGCCCTCGACCACATCGATGAAGTAATCGCTACCATCCGCAGTTCCCAAACTGACGAAATTGCACGTAATGCATTAATGCAAAAATTCGGGCTTTCAGAGAAACAAGCGGTAGCCATCCTCGACATGCGTTTACGCCGTTTAACAGGCTTGGAACGGGAGAAAATCGAAGACGAATACAAGGAATTGTTGGCATTGATCGAAGATTTGAAAGCTATTTTGGCTAGCGAAGCGCGTCAACGTCAAATTATCAAAGACGAACTCGATGATATGAAGAAGAAATACGGCGACCCTCGTCGTTCTGAAATCACCATCGATACGTCCGACCTTGATGTAGAAGACCTCATTGCTGACGAAGAAATGGTTATTACCTTGACTAAACAAGGTTACATCAAACGCATGAACGCGAACGTATATCGCAACCAACATAAAGGCGGCGCTGGCGTTATCGGCATGAAGACGAAGGAAGATGATTATGTAACGCAAATTATGCATGTGCGGACCCATAATACATTGCTATTCTTCACATCTGCAGGCCGTGCATATCGCCTCAAGGCGTATGAAGTGCCAGAAGCAGGCTCCCGCAACTCTCGCGGTACCGCTATGGTTAACGTATTGCCACTCGCGGTAGGCGAATCCGTTACGACTATGATTGACCTTGAACGGGTCCATGAAGATGTAAATTTATTCATGGTCACTGAGTTCGGCGTTGTAAAACGTACGGCTATTGAAGAATACCGTAATATCCGTCGTTCTGGCCTCAATGCAATTAATCTCGACGAAGGCGATCGTTTGATTTCCGTTAACGTAACGACTGGCAACCAAGATATCTTGATTGGCACTAAATTAGGCATTGCTATTCGCTTTAGCGAACATGATGTGCGCCTCATGAAACGAGCGGCTCACGGCGTGCGCGGCATTAAATTAAATGTAGGCGATGTAGTTGTAGGCGCTGGTGTTCTTAATACTGATGAAAGTGAAGCACAAGTGTTTACTATCTCTGAAGAAGGTTTTGGTAAACGCAATGATGCGGAAGCTTACACATTGCAAAAACGCGGTGGTAAAGGCTCTAAGAACTTCAAGATTACGAACAAAACCGGCGATGTAGTAGCCGTAGAGGTTGTTCATAACGATGACGAAGTCATGCTTATTTCTGAGCAAGGTAAAATCATCCGCTTTAATATGAATGACATTGCTGTGAAGAAGGGCAAAGCTATCTCTGGTGTGAAAACACAAAATCTCGACGAAGGTGATAAGGTAGCTAGTATTGCTGTTATTCCAGGCGCTGAAATCGAAGAAGAAGTAGAATAATATAAAACACTATATTAACTATTGAGTAATTATGGGCGATCATCTTAGATGGTCGCCTCTAGTGTTGAGGAGTTTAAAAATGAAAAAATGGTTAGCTGCTATGTTTGTAGCAGGGGTTTTCTTTGTAGGGGGCTTTGGTCAAGCTAGTGCTGCTGACTGGTACTATATCGATGCTGATGCTGACGATGCGGCATGGTTTATTGACAACTCTTCTGTATATAAAACAGATGATGCGGCTACAGTACTTGTTAAAATTAACAATGTAGAAGGCTTTACATATATCTACACAGTACGGCTCGATCGCAAAGAAAAAACATGGACAGAACTTGATACAACAGTATATAGCAATGCTGGTATAGCATTGTTATCCAGTAAACAAGCACAAAAACCTACGAAAATTGAACCAGATACCATGGGGGCGGAAGTTATGCAGGCCCTATGGGGTAAATAATCCAACAATTTAATAGAAGCTGATATTCGCTCTGTCTATTTAGATACTCAGAACGTATAAGTAGCCCCGAACTATCCTGAAAGCCTCCATAGTGACCTAAGTCGGTTTCAGAATAGTTCGGGGCTTTCTATATTATTAGTACTCTTACAGGGCGAATATCCGCTTTCAAATCCGTTGGATTATTTAATCCCATAAGGGGCCTTGCTAGACTTCCTAGGGAGAAAAAGTGACCTAAGTCGTTTTCAGAGTAGTTCGAGGTTTTCTATATCATTAGTACTTTTACAGGGCGAATATCCATATTCAATCGTGTCAGATTCATTTTTTTCATACAGAGAGAATATTCCAAGGTGAGTGTGTTTTTGTTTTAGGTAGGTATGTTATTGAATAGATATGACAAAGAGGCTGTAATTAAAACTTAGTTTTAATTACAGCCTCTGGATTAGATTGTATTAACTATTATGATGGGAAAATTTAAATACTTCTTTTAAACTTATAATAACCAGAATTAGTGTAATTCCCCATCCAATTCGAGTTGCTAATAATAAATCATTTGACCAGATATTTAAGCAAGTTGCACCAATAGCTGAACCGATTGAAATCGCAACATTTTGCAGCATTCGTTGCAAAGCTCCTGTACTTCCTTGGATTTCCATAGGACTGGCTTGCATAATACTAGCAATATTAGCAGGTTGAAAGTATCCTCCACCAATACCGTAGATGAATAATCCTAATGTTAAGAGTTGATAAGGCCAGTTAGGATTGATCAGTAAGAGAAAAATCAAGGATATGATAATAATACTTAGACCAATATGGCTAAATAGCTTATTTTTATTGCCGTTATTGATTTTACTGGATATTCTTGAAAAAAGCACCAGCCCTGTAGGAGCTCCTAGAACAAGAAATCCAGTTTGCCCCACTTCTAGATGATATGATTGTTCAAAAATGAAGGGGGGAAGTAAAAAGATCATTGCAGAGGCAAAGCCAAAAGTAACTGTTTGAAAAAGGTAAGAGATTACTTGAGGATTATTTTTTAATCCTTTGATATCGATAAGTGCGTGTTTGTTATTAAGTTCCACATAGTAAAATATAATTCCGAGCAACAAGCTAGATAGTATCAGGATTATACCAACTACAAATAGATGTGATTTGTTTAATAAAGATAATCCTAATAAGAGAGAAACTAACATGAGAGTGTTTATAGTAATTCCAAGCATATCTAATTGTCGGTTGTTGTTTTTTTCGGAGAGTTTATTGAGAAGGAAATTATTACATGCAATTCCGAGAATTACAAAAGGAATATTTATCAAAAAAATAAGTTGCCAGAAACTTAACGAAAGTATGATCCCGCCTAAAGAGGGCCCTAGAATAGGGCCTAAACCAATCATAATTCCGAGGATACCAATAGAGCTATTTTTACGTTTTTCAGAAACTAAAGTTGTAATTAGTGCGGCAGAAGTAGCTTGTAAAGCAGCCGCTCCTATGCCTTGAAAAATTCGTCCAATAATTAATAAACTGATATTGTTAATTAAGCCACAAAATAAAGAACTTAGACCAAAAAGCACGAATCCTAAATACGAAATTTTTAATTTTCCAAATTTATCGCTTAATACGCCTAAAGGTAGGATAGAGATAGCTAAAGCTAAAGTATAACCGGTTATTGTGAAGGCTGCAATATCAGTTGAAGTTTGAAATTGTTCTTTTAAAAAGGGTAATGCTATATTGATAATTCCTGTATCGAGAGTGGATAATAACATTCCCATACCTGCAACAATTGTTATGAGTAAATCTTGCAATTGTTTATTCATAAAGATTTCTCCTTTTCTTTAAAACTATTAAGTATAATATAATAAGTCTAAAGTCTATAATCAAACGATTCAAAAAATATCGAATCGTTTAGGAGGATGTTTATGTCTATTACAATTCGGTTTAGCGATTATGCTTTGGAAACAAATGAAACGTTAATACAAAGAATACAATTTGTGTATTCCCCTTTAAATGAACTTTTTAGAAGTTTACATGTGCTTTTAAATCCGCGCCATCATGGAACTAATATTGATTGGGTGATTGAGATACAAGATAAACTTACTGAAGAATTTTATGAGAATCTTCATTATTTCCAACTTTTTTATGAACTGGGGGTCTCTCCTATTTTACTTTGTAATTTTCGTTATCATATGACAACGATTGAAGAGGAAATACAAAATTTAAAGAAATTTCTGGTTAATTATCCGACTATTCAATTAATTGAGTATTTGGAGAGAATAATAGATGATAGAGAAAATGCCTTTATTCCAACATTAGCAAAAGGACTAGAGTGGAAAGATTTTTCTTTAAATGAAAATGATCAATTGCTTAAAGATTTGAAGCGAAATGCTACAAGTGTTTATAGGAGACTTTTTTCTTTTATTGATTGGTATAGAAAATCAATTTTTGATGATACTTGGAAAGAAAAATCAATTGAGCAAAAGCTTTTAATTGAAATACAAAAGCAATCTTCATTTTTGAGGGAAAAAGGTTTTATAGAGATGTTTAATCATTTACAAATTGATCGAATCCATTGGGAAAAAGGAGCTTTAGCTATTATTAAACCTTTTAATCAAGAGGTTTATTTAAAGGACAGTGACTCTATTATGTTGTTACCAAGTTATTTTATTTGGCCGCATCTGTTTGTTGAATCTTTTAATCAAGGAATTGCTATTACTTATGATATTGCGGAGCAACCAAGTTATTATAACTCCACACCGGAGGGATTAGTTACTATTTTTAAAGCCTTGAGCGATTCAGTGCGGTTGCAAATTATGAATTATGTTTTGGAAAAACCAAGTACGACACAGTCTTTAGCGCAAATTTTATTAATGACTGAATCAAGCGTATCGAGACACTTACAAATTTTAAAAGACGCAAAGTTATTGAAAGCAAGAAAAGTGAAGAAGTTTGTTCTATATGAACCGACAGAGTTAGTTACTCAACTTATGCCGAATTTCTATCGCTTCTTTCGAAATTAAGAGAAGATGAATTACCATGTTGTGGGTTGATAGAGATAGTTTTCATATAACATTTAGTTTTCCCTTATATACTAGTTTGTATATTTTTGTATTTTCTTTGAGAGGTATTAATATGAAAAAAACATTGGCAGCTGTTTTGGCAGCAGGCGCATTATTAATCGGCGGTATTGGTAGTGTTGATGCGGCTAATTGGTATACAGTAGGCACTGATAGCAAAGGTGTTACTTGGTCTATCGACAACGATTCCGTTAAAAAAGACGATAAAAAAGCGGTAATGGATATTAAAGCTATGGACTATGAAGGTTACCATTACATTGTGACTGAAGAGTTCAATCATAAAAAACGGGAAGTTAAGGATCTTAAGGTGACTCTTTATAACCCACAAGGTTATGTTGTAAAAGAGGAACAAGTTAATAAAAATAGCCGTAAAGTTGAGCCAGGTACGCCTGCGTACGCTGTATTCCAACTTATTTGGGGCGGTAAATAATTGAATCCTACAGACGAGTACACTGTTGATCAGTACAGGTTTGTCTGAATTGAATGATTTTGTGAAAGCTTCACTGGCGCACGTTCTTTTAAAGAACGTGCGTTTTTTATGTACAATATAATTTTGTTTTAGCTCTTATAGTATTAACAATTAAGCCATTAGTTTTTATAGTGCTAATAAGTAAGTCACTTATTAAGGCACATTAGTTAATGCCCTTAAGATAGATGAATTATTCATCTTTCTATGTTAAAATGTGATTTATAGTACACTTTTTCGGAGGTTTTGTGCAAAAGTGTAACAATTCTACATAGTATAAACTTTCACCATATCGTATACTATAGGTAAGATGCAGAAGTATGGCTTGGGCGCAGTGCTCCGTAGTTTAGCATATTTCGCCCCAATAGGTTTGGTAGTTATAGTTTGTTAGAGGAGGTCCTCATGTCTCAATACGAATTTATCGATAAACGCGTGCCGATTGCACTCGACAATCCATCCATTTATCACGACATTTCCAAGTGTAAAAACTGTACGTTATGCCGTCGCGCTTGTGCGGATGTAATGAGCGTACTTGATTACTACGACCTTGATGCAAACGGCGATGTGCCTGTATGTATTCATTGTGGTCAATGTGCGGCAGCATGTCCATTCGACTCCATGCATGCTAAATCCGAGCTTGAAAAGGTAAAAGCAGCCCTTGCTGATCCTGAAAAAATCGTCGTTATCCAAACAGCGCCAGCAGTTCGTGTATCCATCGGTGAAGGTTTTGGTTATGAACCAGGTACATTCTTGGAAGGCAAAATGGTTGGTGCCTTGCGTAAACTTGGTGCAGACTATGTAGTAGATACTAACTTTGGTGCGGACTTAACCATCATGGAGGAAGCATCCGAGCTTGTAGAACGCCTTAAAAATGGCGGTCAAATTCCTCAGTTTACAAGCTGTTGCCCAGCGTGGGTGCGCTTTGCGGAAATCTATTTCCCTGAATTGATTCCTAACTTGTCTTCCACACGTTCTTGTATCGCTATGGAAGCGGCTATGATTAAAACGTACTTTGCAGAGAAAAAAGGCATCGATCCTCGTAAGATTGTATCCGTATCTGTAAACCCTTGTACGGCTAAAAAAGCAGAAACGAAACGGGAAGAAGAAAATGCAGCGGCTCGTTACCACAATGACGAATCCCTTGGCATGGACACAGATATTTCCATCACAACTCGTGAATTCATCCGTTGGATTCAAGAGGAACATATTGACTTCAACACAGTAGAAGAATCTCAATTCGACGACTTAATCGGCATGGAAACTGGCGCATCTATCATCTTCGGTAACACAGGTGGTGTTATGGAGGCGGCGATGCGTACGGCTTACAAGCTCATCACTGATAAAGAGCCACCTCCATACGCGTTGACTCACCTTGAAGACGTTCGCGGTATGGAAGGCGTAAAAGAGGCAACTGTTCAATTGGGTGATGACGTAACATTGTCCGTTGCCGTTGTTCACGGTGGTAAAAATACACGTGACTTCTTGAATGCATTGAAAGACAGTGGCAAACACTACGACTTCATCGAAGTTATGGCATGCCCAGGTGGCTGTATTGGTGGCGGTGGCCAACCGCGCACTAAATTGCCGCAAGCTGTGAAAACTAAAGAAGCTCGTATCGGCGGTCTTTACGAAGCTGACGAAAACTACAAATGGGTTGCGTCCTATGAAAATGAAGAAATCCAAACCTTGTACAAAGATTTCTTAGGCGAACCATTGGGCCATAAGGCACACGAACTTTTACATACACACTACACAGACCGCAGCGCGGTTCTTGGTACTCGTAAAGACGTAACACCTGAAACATGTCCAACATCCCCTAAATTTAAAGGCTAATGATAGCCAATTGCTTAAATATGGTGCAAGTTGGTGTTGACTATGTGCCAGTAAAGAAAGAAAAATTTAAAGGTTAATAATAGTCGATTACTCAAACAGTAGACTGTTACGGCAACTCAATATTTATAAACATATAGTAGTGTTAGCCATTTAGGGTACAACAACATAAAATAGAAAATCCTACGGGTCATGAGTGACTTGATACTCACGTAGCCTTTTGTTACAGTGCGGTCACTTTTTAAACGATTCGTAGGATTTTTTTATATAATTATTCAAAATTCACATATTTTTACTGTATAACTTTATTATAATAATTCAGTATAAAAAAATTATTTTATTATGAGGAAAAGATGAATCATTTAGTGTATAATATAAAAATATACTGTACGGATCAAGAGGGGACTTATGGGTGTTGCATTGGGAGAGCAACATAGAAAGCCCATAATATTCATAATATTGCGTAAGCATTAAGGAGCTTTTAGGAGAGATGAACCAGTTTTTTCGGCGGGTCCTGAGTGGCCTTGCCTTACTAGTTGCTGTCGTTGGTACAACTGGATGCCAACATGAGAGTCAGGCAGAACAAGAAATGGTACGAACCGTATCGTACCGTGCCGTCCTGGAGTCCGATAAACCTGTGTCTGAAAAGGTGGACACTTGGATTGCGGCCATGTCCCAAGAGGATAAGGTGGGGCAGCTGATGATGATCAGCCTTCATGGTAGTACGATAGGACAATCCCAAAAGGATGTGATCCGAAAATACCGTGTCAGTGGCGTTATGCTAACGAATGAAAATCTTATTAATAAGAACCAAGTGAAAACTTTCACCAGCGATATTATGCAAACGGCGATAACCTCTAGCATGGTGACACCTTATATTGCGGTGCATCGTGATCGCATATTGCATGGGAATGAAAGTTTCTTGCGGTTGCCGAAGCCCAATCGATGGGGGCAATTGCCTATGGATCGTATCATTAATTTGGCCACGCGATCTGCTATTGAAATGCGGGATATGGGCTTTAACTTGGTTATTGGGCCTAATGCTAACCTTGGCGTACCGAATATGTCCTATACATCTGACCCCACGTGGGCAGGTCACATAAACCTTGCGATGGTGGAGCGTTACCAAATTAATCATATGTGGTCCGCTTATAACTACTTTCCGGCGGTGACCTTAGGGGATGCATCCTTTGGATCAGCTAATGAGGCGAAAGCGTATCTCAGCAATAATGATGTAGCTGTCTTTAAACGGCTCATCGCGCAGACGACGGCGAATAGCTATATGCTTGTGATAAGTCACATCCAGATTCCTGCTATCGATAACGAACACTTGGCGAGTTCCTCTAAGCCGATTATAGACGGTTGGCTTCGCAAGGAGCTCGGTTATAAGGGTATCGTTATGACGGACCGTATCGATGTGGGTGCGTTGCAATCCAATCAAAAGATAGGCGATTACGCTGTGGCTTCCATTTTGGCGGGCAGTGACCTCATTCTTGTTGATGCGGATACGATTCATATCGATGAAGTCCATCGTGCGCTGACGCAAGCGGTGGCGGATGGAACGATTTCGACCGAGCGCCTTAACGAATCGGTTAAGCGCATTTTATTGATGAAAATGCAAACGCAAATTGATCCATAAGATATTCAGGAATATTAGATTTTGTAATCAGAAATTTACGAATTAGATATTTACAAGTTAGATATTTACTATTAAGAAACTTAGTATAAGAGAATTTAGTAATAATTTAATATACTTAACATGCAAATGACGTGCTATACCTTTTGGTTAGCACGTCATTTTTAAAATATATAGATTAAACTGTATAGATTAAAATCTATAGTTTAATATGTATAGCTTATAATGTATAACTTATATAACCATGCCTTATAGGATATGTTGATATCAAAGGTATATGAAAATAAAGTAATCATAAGGCCTTTTATGATGGTAAGGCAACACGTATCGCATAAAAGCTCTGATTTGATGCGTAAAATAATTAACATAAAAAAAAACTATGTTAATCATATGAAAAAAATTTTAATAATGATTTAAATTTATGATATAATAATTTCCGTAAATAGTTGGAGGTGAGTATATGAATTTTGTGGGACGTGCTGAGATTATAGAGAGTATCCAGTCCCGAATTGCAATGGGCCGAATGAGCTTATGTGTTGTATATGGTCCTCATCGCAGTGGTAAATCCTATGTGGCTTCGCAGCTTGTACGCCGTCATAAGGCGGTATACTTGGCGGGGCGCATGGCTAATGAATCAGTCCATGTGGCTGATATAAATAGAGCGCTAGAGGCCTGTTTTGTTCCTGCTGATGCTCAAGACAAGTTTGAGCCTGTAGAGACCTTGCATGAGGCCTTTGTAAGGCTTTTTGAAAGTAGTGTGAAAACACCTCAAACTGTGGTGATTGATGATTATCCTGCCTTGGTAGAGGCTGTACCTCAGTTTCCAATTCACTTGCGAAATTTGTTAGAAACTTATAAAGATACGAGTCGTTTGAACATCATTTTGATGGCGAACGGCATGGAACAGCTCGATGGCCGCATCATTGGCGATCGCAGTCTTATCGGGCCTTTCGTGTCCGAATATCTCGAGGTGAAACCATTTTCCTTGGTGGATATGAAATCCTTGGGCCTTCACTATGCAAAGGACGATTTGCGCACCGTCTTTGCCGTAACAGGTGGCTTGCCTGCCTATGTGCAATACTTTGATAATGGTGAAAGCATCGATACGAATATTATTAACTTGTTCTTCTCAGTAACGGGAGCTCTCTTTGAAGAAACACAATATATCTTGCATCGAGATATGAAAAATATAACCGGAGCCAATGCTATTTTAACGGGCCTTGCTAGCTTGGAAAGACCGTATTACGTGGAGCTTTTACAAGAAAGCCAAATTAAAAGTGGTACCTTTACATCCCGTTTGAACGATCTCATGTCGATGGGACTCGTGGGTCGCATTCAAGCAAGTAACCGTGGGAACGCAAAGTACGCGGATTACCATTTTACGAACAGTATGTTCCATTTTTGGTACCGCTATGTATATAAATACTGGGGCGATATCGTGCGCGGTTATGGCGCTGATGTATATTATAATCATGTAAAACCGCAGCTAAAGGATTTTGTCCAAGCCGCGTGTATTGCGATTTAATCAGACAATCTCAGATTGAATACTACTACCTAAAGATTGAATACTATTGCCCAATGATAGTATATATTTCCTCTTATAATGACACCACATTGCGTATGTGGTGTCATTTTTAGTAATTATCTATTTTCAGCAATTACCCTTTGAATCGCATGCTTATGGTGTACTATGGATGGAAACTAAGGCTCAAATATAACAGAATATAGGGAAATTCCAAGGAATTGCCAATTTGTCAAAACACTCTTTCCGCGGTATTGTGTACATAAGCGCTATGCCATGGCAGGAAAGGGGATTTATGTTATACACAAACGAAGAACCTTTAGTACAAAAAACATGTATTAAAACTGCAAACTTACAACATGACAACTATCAGTCAGAAAAGTTAGAAACACAGGCATTACCATCTCATTCTTTACTATCGAAAGCTAATGAGTCTAGGGAAAGTATTCCAGAGGAATTGAAATTACAAACCCTCGTCTGCGGTCATCAGGTCTTATCGTCCTTGTCGGACAAGAGCCTCGTGTCCATCTGTCAAAAGCCGAATATGCGGATCCAGACGGTAGGCTATCAGCCGTGGTCCGTTGACGAGCTTCGTCATGATGCGGCACAAATCGAGCTCTGTCGCAGGTATCGACCGCTCATCTTGCACTATACGAATCGCATGGGAAACCGCGAATTCCGCGAGGACGTAGAGAGCTATCTTTGGGCTATCCTCATAGAATCGATTTATAGCTTTGATTTGAACGGGGCCGTACCGTTCCCAGGCTTTGTGAAAGCTGGCATCATGTACGGTTATATGCGGTACTGGAAGCGTGAACGATTGCGTTATCGCCGTGAAATACACATCCCAGATCGCACCACCGATGATGGAGAAGTCGCCTTTGGTATGGATATCTTCGCATCTGGTGAGAATGTGGTGGATATGGTGATGAGTGCCGATGAAGAGTATAGGCTGCGAGCACGCCTAGTATGGGCCTTAGGCAGACTATCTCCTGATCAACGAGACCTATTACGCCGTGTTTACGGTGAGTGCCAAAGCTTGGTATCGGTTAGTGAAGAACTGAACTGCAGCCGCCAAGCCATCCAACGGCGTCACGAACGAGCCATTCGGAAGCTGCGTAGGTATTTGAGTACGGACTTTAAGGACGTGCGTGTACATTAGTTATTATAATTTAATTTCTTATTTATATCCTATATATTGCATATTTCTTTTAATCTCGATTAACGAATATACATAAAATATGCAATTCTCAATTTAAATGAGAAAATAATGACACATCAAGGTATATATAACTTTTACAAGATCATAAAGTCATTAAATATACGTAAATTTCTATAGTTTTGTATATATATTTACAAATTATACAGGCTGATATACAATTAAGTCAGCAGCAGATTAAAGCATGCTAATCTGCTTTCACAGAACACGTGTTCATTGTATTGTTGAAAGGAATGTTCCTGATTAGATTGGAGAGGATTCCATGGCAATAAATGATAAACTAACAGATTTGATGGCCGCTCGGCTATCTAAGGGAGAAGATTTGGATTTGATCTATACGAATCCAAAGAATCACATTGTTTGTTTTATTCCTACCTATCAACCTAGTGGTGGGGACAGTACGAAGTGTTATTTTGTGGATGGACGGGAAGAAATGGTTCATCTGCCGATGCGCACGATTACACGAGAGCTGGCGATGCAGGAAGGGCTGAGACCCAATTACATCATGACCAGTGATGGTCGGCGCAGCAGCTATACCGCGCCTAAGACCTATGGTCCGCATCTAACCTTTGCTCATATTAAATGTCGCCGCCCTATCGGCAAGGACGTGGTGTACGGCCTCTTTAACGTGGCTATACCCTATGAATATATCGTTACGGAAGGTCCGGAACCCGATACGAGCTATATTCATGTGGCGGACTTTGCACCCATCTTGGTGTATCAATCCCCGCGTCATGTCAAACACAAACTGAACGAAGCGATGCTAGAACACTGCAACTACGTGCGCAAAATGCTAGCCCGTATCAAACTCAGCCAAAACCCTCAAGTCGTGGCCGAACTATTTATCGCCTGGAGAGACCTAACGAGATAACTCGTTGGACGGTGAAAGTAGAAGTAGGAGGGTGGAGAGAAATCTGGAAAAGGAGGAGAGGCGTATAAGAAAATAAATAGAACTGCGGGAACAGATGAATTATTGAAAATGAGTTACATATGGCACCTCAATAGAGCTACCTTATATAAGGTGGCTCTATTTTCATATGTTTTTCATTAATGCTAGTGATGTGCTATAATAGACCTAGATTTAATCTTTTGAAAATCAAATCTGCGCCGTTGTGATAGTGGCGCGGTTAAACGGCATTATTTTAGCTCGCTAAAGTGCCTTTTGGGGTGGATTTACAATCTCCGCCGTTTTTGGCATTTTAGAACCAGTAAATATCTGTTGTTTCAAAGACAGGGTTAAATTAAATAATCCCCATTAGGGGACGGAAACGTTACTATAAATCTAGTTCAACAACTCTTTCTTCAAACTCTTGTTAAATTAAATAATCCCCATTAGGGGACGGAAACTGCTTTATCAGTATACATTGTATCATTTTTACAATCATATAGTTAAATTAAATAATCCCCATTAGGGGACGGAAACAAACCCTCAGATGGGAATGGTATTCTAATATTATTACCAGTGAAGTTAAATTAAATAATCCCCATTAGGGGACGGAAACGCATGTTCAAACGTGCGTATGAGTCATTATCTTTTTTAAAGAGGGTTAAATTAAATAATCCCCATTAGGGGACGGAAACTCTTTTGGCATTTCAATTAGGATATTAGATCCTGTTTGTACACTGGTTAAATTAAATAATCCCCATTAGGGGACGGAAACATGATTTTATGCAATTCTCCATTTTCAACTTCTTGAATATGCGTTAAATTAAATAATCCCCATTAGGGGACGGAAACATATGGCAATCCATCTTATTTTAGATAAAGCTGGGTTTGGTCTTGTTAAATTAAATAATCCCCATTAGGGGACGGAAACTCACTACTATGTGACATAATGACTTTTCTAACTATTTCCTCATGTTAAATTAAATAATCCCCATTAGGGGACGGAAACAAGAAATCGCCGAATTGTTCAATGTTAATTTTGATGCATTGAGTTAAATTAAATAATCCCCATTAGGGGACGGAAACACGTTACCGACAGGAACTACATAGTTTTTGCCCTTAGCGGACTTGTTAAATTAAATAATCCCCATTAGGGGACGGAAACTTAATCCAACGCTCTGGAGATGTTGGTTTAGGTGTACCATTCAGTTAAATTAAATAATCCCCATTAGGGGACGGAAACGACAAGTAGAATTTGTTCATATATTCTCTAAAGAATTTAGAGTTAAATTAAATAATCCCCATTAGGGGACGGAAACCAAGATTTTACAAAAGTATCAAATGTGTATGTTTTCATTTTTATGTTAAATTAAATAATCCCCATTAGGGGACGGAAACTACGCCACTTACCAGTAACGTAATAGCCTAATGTGATAGCTACTGTTAAATTAAATAATCCCCATTAGGGGACGGAAACTTTGTCACTTTCTTAATTTGATTTTCTACAGCTTCTTTCTCAAGTTAAATTAAATAATCCCCATTAGGGGACGGAAACCAATATCAGATTTTCGCTCTTTCATGAAATACTTAGCTAGTTAAATTAAATAATCCCCATTAGGGGACGGAAACTTTGTTGATTATCATTGTACATATAACTATGACGAATGCCTGTAAGTTAAATTAAATAATCCCCTAATGGGGACGGAAACAAATACCGTTCGCCCTCATGTTCGTTGATGCTCCAGAATAGGGTTAAATTAAATAATCCTCCAATGGGAACGGAAACTTTGTTGTGGTCCAAGTTGCATACAGATTTCATTAAATCTACCGTTAAATTAAATGATCCCCTGATGGGGACGGAGACGCACCATATTGACCATTGAAGATGTCTTGATATGCATCGAAGGTTAAATTAAATAATCCCCATTAGGGGACGGAAACTTCATCATTTCACCTCAAATCGTCGGCTTGGTTCGCCTTGTAGTTAAATTAAATGCTCCCCATTAGAGGACGGAAACAGTTCCAAGTTTGGTTTGAGTTTAAATCTTTTTGTGTGTACATGTTAAATTAAATAATCCCCTGATGGGGACGGAAACTTAATAACATAAAGTTTTTCTTTGATTTCCATGATATACCGTTAAATTAAATAATCCCCTGATGGGGAAGGAAACATATTCGAAATACGGTCATCTTTCGATGTTTTGTATCGAGAATAGTTAAATTAAAGAATCCCTTGATGGGGACGGAAACATTGTTGCCGTTCTGTGTGCATCCAGCTAGATGGCAATATTTGTTAAATTAAATAATCCCCATTAGGGGACGGAAACTCCTAAAAAATTACGCCAATAATTGTCTAATTCGTTAAAATTCACGTTAAATTAAATAATCCCCTGATGGGGACGGAAACGCTAGAACTCACTGCGTCGGCAAAAATGACTTTCGGCCACTGGTTAAATTAAATAATCCCCTGATGGGGACGGAAACCTCTGTGATTGTATTCAATTGACTGTCGATTGTATTCTAGAGCGTCAAATTAAATGATCCCCAAATGGGGACGGAAACTTGGATGCTTCTATTGAGTTCAACGCTTTCTCGTTGTTGCTTGTTAAATTAAATGATCCCCATTAGGGGACGGAAACTATACCATAGAATAGCAGTTTGTTCTTCATAGATTATTCTTCCGTTAAAAAAATAACCCCAAAATGGGGACGGAAATACAGCCTATAATGTCCAATCAAGCGGACAAATGAGTGTTAGTCTGTTAAATTAAATAAATCCCTGATGGGGACGGAAACATGTTAAGAAAAGTAACTTGAACACTTTCAGTATTTTGTTGTTGTTAAATTAAATAATCCCCTGATGGGGACGGTAACTTCGGGTTAACGATGTGATATACTTTAAATGGATGTTTTTTGTTAAATTAAATGATCCCTTGATGGGGACGGAAACATCCACCAGCTCGCTTTACCAGTAACAGCCATATAATGTTGGCGTTAAATTAAATAATCCCCATTAGGGGACGGAAACTGGCTAGCCTTTACTGAGCTAGAAATAATCGGAGTGATGACACGTTAAATTAAATACTCCCCTAATGGGGGCGGAAATTTAGGTTTAGATTTTAATGCTTTTATTTTAGGTATTTTATCTCGTTAAATTAAATAATCTCCTGTTGGGGACGGAAACATAATGGATTCGTTAATTGCATAACACCATCAAATACAGTTGGTTAAATTAAATAATCCCCTGATGGGGACGGAAACATAACATATTTACCTAAATAAAGCAACACTTATTTACAGTTAAATTAAATAATCCCCATTAGGGGACGGAAACTTTCACATGGAGTAGCTTTCAAGCCAATCTTACGAGCTACGGGTTAAATTAAATGATTCCCTGATGGGGACGGAAACTGATTTCAAGTTTTACAGTTAAATCGTCTTTATTAACTGTAGCCAGTTAAATTAAATAATCCCCTGATGGGGACGGAAACCCCCTTGCGATAGCACGCACGATAGTATCCAAATCATTATTGAGTTAAATTAAATGATCCCCCTGATAGGGACGGAAACATTTTGAGTAGGTCTTAACTTGGTGTAAATCAAAACTATGTTCAGTTAAATTAAATAATCCCCTAATGGGGATGGTTCTTATGTCAAAAACTCATATAAGTACAAAAATATAGCCAGTATCTTCTTTTTAGTGGATATACGGGCTTTTTGTATAAATTAGATAGTTTTCTATTGGTTTTAATCAGAAATGAATATATAATGAAAACGATAGATTGTGGGTGTTATATATTCAGATATGCGTAACATAGAAAGGAGGGATTTTATTGTTTGATAATGTAGAGATTATGTCTATAGAGTTGGTTATAGTTGCAGATTTATCTATCAAAATTGTACAGTCTATAGGTAGTGTTTTACATGGTGTACTAATGGAGTTTGTGGGAACAGAGTATGCAGGCCAATTACATGAGACTGGTTTACGTCCTTATAGCCAATATATTTACTTTGATAAACATAAAAAACAATATATATGGCGTCTTTCAGCTGTAACAGCTGATGCAGTTAATCATATAGTAAGACCTACGTTAGAAATGCCTGAGAAAATCTTCTTAAAGCAAAAGCGAGGTTATTTATATATTAAAGATAGAACTATTTTGGAAGAAACCTCCTATGAGGCTTTGATACATAAGTTCTGGAGTAGTGATGCATTCTACTCTCAGACTAAGTTACAGTGCATGAGTACCACAAGTTTTAAAGTAGATCAGCAATATACAATCTTCCCTGAAGCATTTCGTATATATCGCTATTTATTGCGTCAATGGAATCAATTTAGTACTTTTGGAACGATGGATGCTGATTCCCTTTTAGATACTTTTGAGAAGGGGGTATTTATACGAGACTATAATCTACGTATGGGAATTTATAGTCTTGAAGGCATAAAGATAAGAGGATTCCGAGGTCAAATTGTTATGCAATTTAAAAGAAATATAGAATTGCAAAAAATTTTGGCACTATTGAGTTATTATAGTCAATTTACTGGACTTGGTATTAAAACGGCACTTGGTATGGGTGGTGTGAAGTGTGAAATTATAGAATAGTTTCCACTAGAAATATATGAATGTTAAAAAGCTAATATTCATATATTATTGGCTTTATTTGAATTTATAGATAGAGTTTTTTGTACAGTTTTACTTGTTTATCTGGGTATAGTAGATAGTATCTTAATTGTCTAAATATGGTATTAAATGAGAAGAATTGACATGGATATTATGGTATGGTCTTAGACTAAGGGTAATAAGGGTAGATGATTGATTATATTTTTCTTTAAACTCAAATGAAAAGAAAATGAACTTAATTGTTGACGTAAAATCTATAAACCCTTATAATAACTGTAATCTTAGAAAAATCATTTACCACTAGTATTTACCTATGCTCATGGACATTTTAGAGCCAATGGGAGCACAATTTGACCGTTTACGGTGTGAGATTTGCCAAAACCTATTTTTAAGCCCCATGAATACTGGCTTTCTAAGACATGCTGTTGCAACAGTGCTTACCGTTTACGGTATTGAAACTCAATTTTTGCAGTAATTTCTTTTTTTGCTACTTGAGCGTTGCAACAGTGCTTACTGTTTACGGTATTGAAACGCTAGTATATGAGATTTATTGACGGTGTAAGTACGTTGCAACAGTGCTTACCGTTTACGGTATTGAAACATTAGACAGAGGGCTAAATTACGAAAAGCCTCTGTCGGTTGCAACAGTGCTTACCGTTTACGGTATTGAAACTTATCGGAGTTGAGCCAGCTCCACGCATCAATTAGTTTTTTGTTGCAACAGTACCTATCGTTTACGGTATTGAAACTCTACACTGTTTTCACCCAATGTAATTTCTACTTATAAGTTGCAATAGTACTTACCGTTTACAGTATTGAAACTGCATTTCGTTCAAGGTAACTTCTTGCTTTATTAAGTGCGGTTGTAATAGTATTTATCGTTACGATATGTGTACTACAGATGGTGAGGTAGAAGCGGCACAGCGCAACGATGAAATCCCCATATTGCAGGTATCTATACAGATTGAAGGTAAATAAAGGTGATAAGGGGTTGCACTATATTTTTATATCTAATAGAAAACGAGTGAATTTTTTGATTCACTCGTTTTTTTAGTCTTAGTTTTTTTGAATTTGGTTATATTAGATTTCATCCTATACTAAAGATGTAGCCGATAAGTGGTAATAGTTTTAATATGCTTAGGGTATCTTAGTTTTGTATTAAATCATTGGTAGCTTGTTGGGGATTGTAGAAAATATGTATAGTGTTAGGTATAGGAGGTAGTATATGAACGTTAATTGGAATGGATTATTATAATAATAGTATATTTAGTTGTAATGATAGGAGGAATGTTATGTCACCTTTAGCAGTGGATTCTGCAGTAGCAGTGTTAGTAGCGGTGCTTGATGCACTTGAAGAGTAATTTTATTTATGTATGTTGATCGGTTAAAGTGTGTAAGGTGGTGATATTTTGAGTAAGTATAGAATTGGATTAGAAAAGTAATTATTTTGTTAAATTGTATAGACAGTTAATCATATGTCAGGTTTCATACTATCTCGAACAGAGCGTAGTAAGTGACCTCGTTTTTTGGGATTTGTTAAGTTTTAGTACATAGTATTATTGTATAATTGGTGTAGAATTTGGTTTGGATACAAGAAAGTTAAAGGACCTAGTGCATAGAGATATGTGACTAGGTCCTTTAGTTTATTAAAAGGATACCTCTATTGTGTATATAAAGGTATCCTTTTAATTGTATAATTTTATAAATATTAGATACTAGGGGCATGAATGAGTGCTGTTTTATAAATTGTTTCCAGTTGCTTTTTTAACGGACTATCATCTGTAATTCGGACTGCACAGCCTAGTTTTAATAAATGTCGTAAGATATCTATTTCCTGGAAGGGAAGATAGCTAACTTCAATGGTAAACTCTTCATCGTTGATATCTTTAGCTTGAATTGTATAGTTGCTAAAATAGTTAAAGCAACGATCAACTGCATTGTTTGCATCGTGCAAGGTAAATGTTACGGTTCGCTTTGATTCATCTCTATAGTTAGCATATATAGTTTCTATATCTTCTAGTCGTGGTGCAGCCGTTTTTATGATATTAGATGCATCGCGTAGTGGATAGTCTACAAAGGTATCCGTTGCATGGTCATAGGCAATAAGCGTATAGCCATTGCTTCCTACAGAGTATTCTATCCGACAAGGAGATAGCTCCTTATCTTGAATTATGATACGTTCGTTATTTTGGATAGCTTGTAAGCACTGGGTGATTACTTGCATTGTTAACGGAGTATCGTCTGTCATGGTTGGAACACGTGTCCATGATCCTCTTGGAAAGGTAGTGTCTACAGTTTCTAATTCAGTAGATAATATTTGACATAGCTCTGGTGAAAGCAGCCAGTTAGCTCGAGTATCAGAAATGAGGTCCTTTAAGAACATTCTTTCAGCATCAGAGATAATAACAAGAGGTAAATCTGGAAGGATGGACTCAACCTCTTCACCATTTTCATTTGGCTCTACTAATGCATCGGCTAAAAATTGCTCATAATCATCATTCCGCAATACTTTTTTGTATGGGGCTGGCGTGAGCAGCCTACGATGATTAATTAATCCTTCTATATCTTGTTTTGTATGGACAACACCATTAATTAAGTCTAATTGCAATTGGTATTGTGTCGTAAAGGTAATAGCATTGATATCATTTAAAACGGATGATACATAGGTACCATCTAAGTCTTTGTCTTTTTTTGTTTTGTTATTATCAGATTCTTTTCTTTGGAGTGGATGAAGGAATCGATTAATTTTCTTTCGCTTTTTATATCCTTCTGGTTCTACAAAATCTATATTTAAAGAGGCGTATAAATTATTGTAGAATTTATCCTTAATACTGGATTTGTTTGTGTATGTAATATATACATAAGGTAAATAGCTACGTAATTGCGGTAATAATTGTAATGCATCTGGTACTTCTAGTTGTAATTCTATATATTCATCTGTGCTTGAGAGCACTGTTAGTGACTCTTTGAAATGACGAATAAATTTATCGTAGACCAACTCATAATCTTTTAAGGTCAAGAAGTGAATGATACAAGTATCAAATGTTTTATCTCTTGTTTGTATTTTTGGTACAGTATTAGTATTGTTATATTTTGTAACCTCAAGAGATTTGATGCGATCGATACGATTCCATTGGATACGTCCATTATTAATACTACATAGCATATTTTTATTTTCCCCATAATAGGTTTGTAACGCTAATGGACTAACGATTTCCCTAGGTTTCCCAGATTCATAAAAGGATAGACGCACCTTTTTTTGTCGATGTAAGGCATCGGCTAAAGGGTAGAAAATATCTCCATCAATTACATTATTTGGATTATTATCCTTGAAAGAAAAATATGTATTATTAAAGTCATAGTACATAGACTTTTGTTGGTCTTTTAAAGAAAAGTCATTAATTAAATACATAATTTTCTTGAGTAAGATATGACCTGCTGCTGAAGTAATAGAAACATTAGTATAAAAGAATACTGCCATTGCTAGCTCTTGCAACTGCTGTTTTGATAGTTCCTCTATAATAGTTGGTTTTATTGAATATGTATAGCCTTTTGTGAGCTCTGTTTTGGTGATAGCACCTAAGATTTCTAATGTCTTTATTTGGCGTTGAATATATTGTTGATCAATAATGCAAGGTGGCTCTTGTTTTTTGTTTCGTTGTTCATATAGGTTTTCTACCAAATCAATATAGTGATCCAAGTATGGTTCTTGGTTTAAATTAGTATATAAATCTGTAATAGTTACATTATCGTTTGCTTCAATATATGATAAGATGCAGAGCTGTACATAAATTTGTTCTGGAACGGCAGCATATAATTCATATAAATTGTTAAGATAATTATAGCCATCTATAAAATCATCTTTTGCCAAATGATGAATAGATGTTTTACCAATTCTTTGCGTGTAAATGTGACGTATGATATCAAAATAATCAAGGCGACGAATCACATCGTCGTGCTGACTTTCTTTGATACCACGAACTGTTGCTTTACCTCTATTATGGTTCCCGAAGGTTAAGCTGCGGATAAATTGGCGCATACTAGCTAAATCATTTAGATAATTAGTTGTTGTTGCCATTATTGACTCCCCTTTAAATATGTACATTCCCGATTGTACAAAATGATTCTTAATTATGAATATAACATGATACAATATAAAATGTAAGGATAAAATTCGAGGTTAGGTTCTGATAATGCACGGATGACCAAGTGTAGTTAATCAATTAATGTAGGTTTGGTGAAAGCTATGGCAATTCATAATATATTTTTATCTTTTTTGAGTAAGGTGTCTAATACGAGTATAAAGACGATTGTAAATACAGATATGGAAGATGCTATTCGTAGTAGCATTGCCACGAATGAGTCGTCTTTGAAATATATTTTATACCATACATGGAAGGATGAAAAAACAAGAGATATATCCTTTGATAAGATATATTTATTATGTACTGATGGTGTAATGGCACATCAAAGTAATAGCCCATCATCTTATGATATCTTTGTTAATCAAATGTGTAAGTTTTATAACGTGATGGGCCACAATGAGCAGGCCTTTTTAGATGCTCTTGATCATGTCCCATGTGGTACAGACTTAGATGATATTAGTCGTATTAAGTCTAGCATCATTGAGATGTCAAAGAAGATTCTTGACTTTAAAGATACTTTCACCAATGATAAAGATGAGGTCCGCCTCTATATGGATATCACTGGTGGCCCACGCAATGCAGCTATGATTCTCCTTGTTATTAGTAGACTGCTCGCCTATCATGGTATCATTGTTGATGATGTATATTACTCTGGTTATAAGGAGATTGAGAACGGCCCAGGAGAAATTACAGTTCATAAAGTGCTAGATATTTATGAGCTATTTGATATTATTGCAGGATTTGAAGAGTTTAAACTATTTGGTAGTGCCAAAAAATTAAATACTTACTTTAAGTCACCTGAAAATATTGGAACAGGTAATATTGAATCGACTGCTACAGCTACAAAAAAATTGCTAAAAGCTATGGACAGCTTTTCAGAAGCTATTAATATTTCAAGCCGTGGTGCATTTGAAAAATCTATAGCTCGTCTTGATGATAGCTTATCCTTAGTACATAGTATGGCAAATAATACAGATGATAATAAGACCTTTGACCAAGAATTAATTGAATTATTGCATAAACCTATTGAGCAGTCGTATACTACCCTTTTACAACATCATCGTAATCATGCTTCTGATGAACTAGCCTATATTGATTGGTGTTTAGATCATGATTATTTGCAACAAGCACTTACCTTATTTTGTGAATATGTACCGGAATACGCAGTAGGTAAAGGTATTATAGAGTATGATCCACTCGTGTTTAATGCATATTATGAAGATACGCAACAGAATAAAGAAAAGAGATTGCTCCAAGCTGCTATAAAAGCATGGAATAGAGCGGGGAATCATATCCAGTTTAGTACATTTTATAATGTAGTCATGCCCGATCATGATAAGAAAACTTCTGAAAAAGATGTACGGTCTATGCCTATGCGCTTATTTAATTCTATTAATAACGCTCGTATGCAATGCTTGGCAGCTATGATAAATGCAAAAAAAGATGAAGTAGCTCCTAATATCGATAAAGTAATTACTTATTATATTAAATTCGTAAGAAACGAAAAAAAGAAAATACAAATTGTTGAAAGAGACCTCCAAAAGCAGAAAGAACGTATTCATCTGATGGTGGATGAAGAAACTACTAAACTTAGAGAAAAATGTGAGGTTCTTTTAAATCAATATGGGTTTACACTTTATTTACAAGACGATAGATATGCTGAAAATTATACATTATTAGAATATATCTCGTTTTTGCAAGATATTCTTGAAAGTGCAGAGAATATAGAAGCCTTTAATAATATCTTAGAGTCATTACGTAAAAATATAATATCTGAAGTTTTAAGTAAAGAGGAATTTAAAGAGTATATTATTTGTGATGCAGATAATTCTTCATTTAGGTTGAAAAAAACAAGTATGTTAGCGCGTAATATGGTATGTAATGCTATATTAAATTATTTAATTGAAGAAAAAAAATATAAGGCATATAAGAGTCTTATTATGCATCAATTATCAGATACTAAAGATAGTGCAGTGACTACGGCTGAGTTATTATTATCACAACGAAAACCGTATGATAAAGGGGTTCCTTTATTTGAGGTTTCGGGTGTATATATTCCGCATGTAGCATTAGAGGATGTAACTAAGACAATGAAGTTTATTGAGCAATACTTTGAGATAAAAAAGGCACGTAATGATAGTAACCATGCGAATAAAGAAATGCTATGTAAGTATACTACATCCCAAGAACTACGCCATGAGATTCGTAAATGTGTAGCAATGGCAAGAGAATTGAGTAGAAAATAGGATATTTAATATAAGAGGCTATAGATAGTAATAATCTATAGCCTTTTGGTTTTTATGAAATTATTGTTGATTATACGTACAGATATACTCACGAACCTCACGAATATCATTAAGACATTGTTTTAATTCCCTTTTTATGTCTTCACTTTCAATAAACTGGCCCCGTTTTTCTTCACGTGCATGTGCCGTATCATTTCGACTACCTTTTAATGTTCTATAAAGGTTTAATATGCGAGCTACTTGTGTTATTTTTTCTGGATTGCTTTTTAATACTGAATTAAGTGTGAGTCCATCTATTCCATAAAGTTGATGGGGGAATAAATCTATTGGATATTGATATGATACAAAATTAGCAAATAGAAAACGATATATATCATCATTGTTTGAGTTCGTGAAGATTGAAATAAATGCATCTCTTACCTTAAAGAGTTTATTAGTGTCGTTAAGTGTAATTTCATATTGATCATTAACTGTTACAACATCGCTAGGCAAATCTTTAATTTCTTCTAATTGATGTACAAGTGCAGCAGTAAAATATCTTCTAATATTTTTGTTAAACTCATTTATACCTACAATAGATTTGGTATTTATACCTATATTACTGATAAGTCGAAGTAGCTTACTAGGCACATTAACATTATTATTGGGAAACGTTTTGTATTTCAAATAATTATGTGGCTCTTTTTCTGCTTCTTTTAAGATTATTTGATTAATATCGTTTATTAGTTGCTCCTCAAATTTAGGATATTGTGTATCTTCTCTAGTAATGTTAGTGCTAGTGTTATTTTTCTTGTCTTTTAATGCTTCTTTGATAATTCGCTTAGACTCTTTTGAAAAATCACCACTAAAGTATTTCAGTAATACACTTTTTATTTTATTATTAATCTTAGTCGCTCTATTGTTTACGATTTCCATTGTTTTGGCGGTATACTCATTAATCGTATTAAAGTTCTCCATAGAGGCACTCAATTCATTGTCTGAGTCTGTAGGGAAGATTGTGTCATCTAAAATAATCATTTTAGATTCTAAAATAGCACGAGGTACAAATTCAGCGAATAGTGCTAAGGCTTGCTGTAAATAACCATTATCTAGGCACCAATCAATGTATGCTAAATCGTCTTCTTTATTAGCTAGCACTGTTTTATAGTTATTTTGAATTTTGCCACTCATTAATTTGAGTGCCTCAATTTCAAAGTTTTTATGGTTTTCCCTATTATTTGCAGGTATTTCTTGTTTAGAGGATTCGATATCTGTTAAAAGTTTATGAATGTCCTCCATGGATCTTTGGAATATACCGCGACTAGATAGACGAACGGCTTCTGAAAAATCTCCCATGCTAGAGATTAGTTCTTTGATTTGGACATCGGGGTTATCTAAAGTATTTACATAGTTTTTTAAGGTATCAACACTACCAAATTGGTTGAACTCAGCAAATCCTGTAATCATATCGTAAATATTATAGATGGAGTTCCCTTCATATACTCGAACTATGCTATTGTTATTTGCATTTACATTGGCATATAAAATAGATCCAATTTCAATGCCTTGAAAAGCTACTAGTCTAATGATGGCAATCATCAGCATAATAGCTGTTCGTGGGCCACCAGATAAGTCTACATGTAAGATAACTCTGTCATCAGATGACTTGCTTTTGTAATATTCCATTATAGCTTGAGACATATCTATGATACTGTCCTTTAGATTGTCTATATAGTCGATGTCACCACAATCTATATAATTAATTGTTTCTGGGCCCCACGTAATAGGTATACTGGTATTATTGATATAATCACACATTTGCTCTTCAAATACGTTGAGGCTTGATATGGTAGATTCTTTAAATGTATTCTCCATTTCTGGTGATTTAAAAAAGAACAGCTTATCTAATTTGAAAGTGGAGTTCTCTTTTCTTTTATTATGTAAAAGATACTTTAAAGCGGATTCATTGGTTTGACGGATGATATCAAAGGGCGCTAGCTCAGTAAGATTAATAACTGATTTTTCTAGTTTTTGCGGATTATATGGATTATTTTTCGTATGTAAGGTGCTTAAAAATGTTAGGTAAATATGATGTTCCATAATATGGCTCCTAGAGAATCGAGAATAAAAAATGAAGCTTTTATGAATAATATACCAAATTTTATATAAATTACATAGAGCCTAGTCCACAGTAAAATAATAGATATATAAGCGGATCTTAAAATTCATGTTTACGTCTTAGTTTTCTTGAATAGGGATATATGGGTTCACATTTTATAATAACCTTGTAACCTATATACAATACCTTTTGATTCATAAAACCAAAGATTCGTTCTACTTTTATGAACTCATAGGTAGACTGAATCGGTTCATACTTTAGATGGTTAATTTAAGTTCATATAATAAGGAGGTAACATGTGTAGAAAGATTGGTCGTGTAGATTTGTAATTGTGTTATTCGAAGCTTTTAATATAGGAGGAGGTGTTTGTATGGGACTATTTGTTGAGTTTGGTTTAGTTCATGTTTGTGTTGAGGAGTAATTTTGATCATTATAATTGAATCTGATGTTAATTAGACCTATTCATATGATGTCTCATATGAGTAGGTCTTTTATATATGTAACATTCGGTCACAATCATTTTCTACTGTAATAAATGTATTATAAAATTTGCTGAATATAAGTTTTATCTGTATTTGGCTAAGATGATCAAAAAAGAAAATGATGAGGAATATTGACGTTAAATTCAAAAAACCTTATAATAACTGTAATCTTAGAAAAATCATTTACCACCAGTATTTACCTATGTTCATGAGCATTTTTAATCTAAGGGGAGTACAAACTGACCGTTTTCGGTATGAGGTTTTCCAAAACCTATTTTTTAGCTCCATGAATACTGGCTTTCTGAGAGATACTGTTGCAACAGTACCTACCGTTTACGGTATTGAAACGCTTTTTCTAGCGCTTTACATTCAGCAGTAACTTCGTTGCAACAGTACCTACCGTTTACGGTATTGAAACATATTTTCTGCCAGTGTAGCCGTCTGTAGAATCCGTTGCAACAGTACCTACCGTTTACGGTATTGAAACTAGTAGCCATTGCATATACAACACCAAAATATCTTTTCGTTGCAACAGTACCTACCGTTTACGGTATTGAAACTTCACCTGATTATTGATGGCTTTTTGCTCAACTTTTTGCTGAGTTGCAATCGCTCTTACCGTTTACGGTATGCGCCGAAGGGGGCGAGACAGCAGAGGAGCAAAGCGACGATGAGGTCCGCACATCTCAAGTACCTGAACGAAGTGAAGGTAAAACAAGGGTGATAAGGGATTCAGCTTACCGTTTACGGTATTGAAACAAGAAATGTGCCAACCCTTTAAACGTATCAACTACAGGTAGTTGCAACAGTACCTACCGTTTACGGTATTGAAACACACTCTAATACCATCAGTAGTCGCATTTGCCTTGTAAGGTTGCAACAGTACTTACCGTTCACGGTATTGAAACCGTCTTGCATCATAACAAACAATCATTGAAATCATAAGTTGCAACAGTACTTACCGTTCATGGTATTGAAACTTATGAATGTCTCTTGGGAAGGCATTCTTTCTAGCCGTTGCAACAGTACTTACCGTTCACGGTATTGAAACTCCTCCTAGTACACCCACTGATCAAGATAAAGACCACTAGTTGCAACAGTACTTACCGTTTACGGTATGCGGCAGAAGGGTGCGAGACAGCAGAGGTGCAAAGCGACGATGAGGTCCGCACATCTCAAGTACCTGAACGAAGTGAAGGTAAA
>OGJL01000054.1_pt1 | contig 77367 bp, 59 predicted proteins | sample 1572291 | NCBI WGS metagenome assembly OGJL01 (sample SAMEA2582082, study PRJEB24529) | metagenome | biome: Human gut stool | place: China | collected 2011
AGTAGGATATTATCATATAAAAGACCGTGGTATGGTGAGCGGGCTGATATAGTTGAAAAAGATGATGGACTTCATCTATATGTTATAAGTCGTAATGATTTGGACGAATTAACAAGTCTTTCAGAATATGTAATTCCATTTGACAAGACGCCTAGTTATGTAATTTTATTATAAGCTTTATACGACTTATTAAAGGTGAGATTTGATTTAGATATTTTGTAACTCTACGTTTAGAATAATTGCCTAACTAAAAGAAGGACTGTAAACGAATGCTTTAAAGTAGTATTTCGTTTACAGTCCCTTTTATATTTCGTTCATTTGAGGTATGAGAGGATGTTACAGATATGTCATAGATATGAGAGAGATTTTATTTCATGCGAACTGCTTCGGCAAATTCGTCTTCGGTCATGAGTTTTTCTTCCAAGATGATTTCTTTAATAGAGCAACCGCGTTTGTACGCTTCTTTTACCACCTTGGCGCTCTTGTCGTAGCCAATATATGGTGTTAAGGATGTAGCAATCATGAGAGATTGTTCTACGAAGAAGTTGAGCTTTTCAGGTACAAATTCTACGCCGTCGATGCAGTGTGTTGTGAAAGAGTTCATAGCGTCTGCGAGGAGGCGACAGCTTTCAACAAAGTCATAGATCATGATAGGCATGTATACGTTCAATTGGAACGCACCGCTACCTGCACAGAGCGTCATAGTTGTATTGTGGCCGAATACTTGGGCGCATACCATAGTCAAAGCTTCACATTGAGTAGGATTTACCTTGCCTGGCATGATGGAGGAGCCCGGTTCGTTTTCAGGAAGATGCCATTCGCCGTAGCCACAGCGAGGGCCAGAGCCTAAGAAACGAACATCATTAGCGATTTTGAATAGTGTAGTAGCTAACGTATTGAGTGCCCCGTGAGCCATCATGAACGCATCTTTGAGGGCAAGTCCTTGGAATTTGTTATTCTTCACGCGGAATGGAGCGCCTGTTACCTCTGGTAATACAGTTTCCATAACATCTAGATAGCCTTTAGGCGTGTTCACACCTGTACCAACCGCAGTACCGCCGAGGGCTACGTCGAGGAGGTGGTCAGCATTTTGAAGAAGCATAGTTTTGGCAGTTTTTAGGCCCTCCACAAAGGCGCTAATTTCTTGATCTACCATGATAAAAGTAGCATCTTGTAGGTGGGTACGACCAACTTTTTGCAAGCCTTTCCCTTTTTTTTGCAATTTCTCAAAGGATTCGATAAGGCCATCCAATGCAGGAATTACGCGTTTTGTAATTTCAAAGTACGCACAGATATGCATTGCCGTAGGAAATGTATCGTTTGTACTTTGACCGCGGTTTACATCGTCGTTAGGATGAAGCGGATTGCTTTCATCTAACTGTTTAGCCCGGTGAGCGATTACCTCGTTCACATTCATGTTAGTTTGTGTGCCAGAACCTGTTTGGAATACAGTTAATGGGAATTCTTCATCCCATTTGCCGTCTACAATCTCATCTACTACTTGAGCGATGAGTTTCGCTTTTTCCTCAGTTACTGCGCCACACTTTGCATTGGTTAAAGCACATGCTTTTTTTACAAGCGCAAGCGCCTTAATTTGTTCAATAGGGATGCGGTGGTCACCGATCTTAAAATTATTGAACGAGCGTTGCGTTTGAGGTCCGTAAATTCGTCTAGCGTCGACTTCGACTGGTCCCATTGAATCGTATTCAATTCTTGTTTCCATAATGTTTACAACCTCCTTAAAAGACATGCCGACTCTATTGTCGGTACTTTAATTATATAAAATCCTGTATATTTGTACAGAATAAAAGAGAATGATTTCTATTTTCATATAATTGATAGGTGTATATGCATAATGCGCATATACACCTATCTCCTCCTTACAATATATATGTGATGATTTATATTTAATTTGTATATATGTTTTATATAATGCTGACTTGAGAGGGAGAAGACGATAGCCAAAAAATGACTTAGCGGCCCCACGGAGCAAAGTAGGTGGCTTTGGAGGCTTTTGGAGGGCTACCAAGCCTAATAAAGTGTTTAGGGTACAGAATAGACCTTTTAAGATATCTGTTGGAGGAAGCTAAATTTATAATCTTTTATATGTATACATTATAAATATCGCATATATATTGAAATCATCGCTTTAACACGATAAAATGAAAGTAGCTTAGTATATTGTTTTAAGTTTATGATTTCACAGAGGAGGTAAGTACTTATGAAACATGACTTTACGAGCCATGACCTTCATCTGCCGGAACTGACGTTACGTGGGATGCTACTTGGTGCATTGATTACTGTTATTTTTACAGCATCTAACGTATATCTCGGTTTGAAGGTAGGTTTGACGTTCTCGTCATCCATTCCGGCTGCTATTATTTCAATGGCAATTTTACGGTTCTTCAAGGATTCTAATGTTCTTGAAAATAACATGGTACAAACGCAGGCTTCTGCCGCTGGTACATTGTCCGCTATTATCTTTATCTTGCCAGGTTTACTCATGCTTGGGTATTGGAATGGTTTTCCATTCTGGCAAACGTTTTTGCTCTGCGCATGTGGTGGTTCTCTAGGTGTGTTATTCACCATTCCATTGCGTCGTGCCATGGTAGTGAATAGTGATCTACCATATCCTGAAGGCCGTGCAGCAGCAGAAATTTTAAAGGTTGGCTCTCACAATGGTGAACAAGGCCCTCAATCTAGCTCCGGTATGACAGACATTGTGTCCGGTGGCTTTGTAGCTGGCCTTATTAGCCTTTGTGCAAATGGTTTCAAAGTGCTTGGCGATAGCATGAGCTTCTGGATTCCTGTAGGTGGCAAAGGGATTACTCAAATTCCTTTGGGCTTCTCTACAGCGTTGTTAGGTGCTGGTTATCTTATTGGTATCGCTTCTGGTATCGCTATCCTCGTTGGTGTACTCATCGCGTGGGCTGGCTTCGTACCTTACTTCACTAATATGTTTGCTCCAGATGGCGGTGCTACTGCCAAGTTTGCAATGGCTGTTTGGAAATCTAAAGTTCGTTTTATCGGTGCTGGTGCTATCGGTATTGCTGCGATTTGGACTTTGATTACCTTAATCAAACCTATCATCGAAGGTATGAAAATTTCTGTTAAATCCATGAATAGCAGCTCCGCAGAACGTGAATTGCATCGCATGGATACAGATATGAGTACAAAATCCGTTTTAGGTGTATTCATACTTATTCTTATTGGCTTAGTATTTACATTCTGGGATTTCGTATCTGTCGTACCTATTAGTGCAGGTTTAATGTGGACACTCGTTGTAGTAGGTATCGTAGTAGCTTTATTGATTGGCTTCTTCGTAGCTGCAGCATGTGGCTATATGGCAGGCCTTATCGGTACATCTGCTTCTCCAATTTCTGGTATCGGTATTTTAGCGACTATTATTTCTTCCTTAGTTGTATACTTTATCGCAGCGGAAAATAATTTATTTGCTACACAAGAAGGTGTTCAGTTCGCTACTGCTATGGCTATCTTTATGACATCCGTAGTTATTGCGATTGCATCTATTTCTAATGATAATTTACAAGATTTGAAAACTGGCCAACTCGTTGGTGCTACACCTTGGCGTCAACAAATTGCCTTGTTACTTGGTTCTGTAGCCGGTGCCATTGCAATTGCTCCAGTTCTTAACTTGCTTTATCAAGCATACGGTTTCACAGGTGCGTTACCACGTGCTGAAATGGATCCAAACGCTGCATTATCTGCTCCTCAAGCGACTTTGATGACTACCATTGCACAAGGTATCTTCAACTCTAGCATGGATTGGGACTATATCTTAATCGGTGTTGGCGTTGGTGTTGTGGCGATTATCGTCAACTTGATTCTCAAGAGCACAACTGCAACCTTAACATTGCCTCCGTTGGCTGTTGGTATGGGTATTTATTTACCACCTACTTTAGAAGTACCGCTTATTATTGGTTCTTTCATCAGCTACTTCGTAGGTCGTTATCTTGTAGCTCGTGCTAAAATGCGTGCCGGTGAGCTTGCTGACTACGATGTAGAGCAATCCAATCGCCGTGGTGTTCTCTTTGCTTCTGGTCTGATCGTTGGTGAAAGCTTGATTGGTGTAATCATAGCTGTTATTATTGTATTGTCTGTTACAACTGGTGGTGGGGAAGCTCCACTTGAATTAGTAGGTCCTGAATTTGAAAGCACAGCACAATGGTTAGGATTGCTTGCATTCATATTCGCTGGTCTCTATCTTGTTCGCCGTGTTGTTACACACAAGTTCAATAAAGAAGAAGCTCTTGCTATGAAAGCTGAGCAAGAACAATAAGAGGTTAAACAATGAAATTAAAACAGTCTGTACTCATCATTATGGCTGCTGCATTGCCAGTAGTCTCCTTCGCAGCAAGCGAAGTAATACCTGTAACGCAAGATACTGTAAATGTACAAGCAAATCAAACAAATGCGAAACGTGTAAATCGTAATGATTTAACATATCGTATTTCTAGTACTGCTACACCTGAGCAGAATCGTGCGTTGCGCTCTAAAGCGTCTAAAGTAGATCGTAATGCAGTTGAAGTGGTAGCTCCAAATGCGGACCGTTATATGGATCGCAAAGAGGTTGCTGTATCACCTGTGGAATCTACTACAGATCATTTGGATTTAGTATTCCCAGAGGTTAAATCTGTTAGCCCTGCGGTAGAAAAAGCAATCAATACGACCATCAAAAAGTATGTTTCTAAAATACAAAATGATGTAGAAAAGTTAAATGCTAAAGAATCTGATAAAACAAATGTAGTTATGTACTATGATGTTAAAACAGATAAAAACGGTATTTTCAGCGTATTGATTCACACATATACTATGCGTGATCATGATGCCAATGGTGTAAACTATGTAAAAGGTTTTACATTTAACACCACAACAGGTCGCCAATTATCCTTGTACGATCTTGGTGGTCTTAATAAAAAAGAGTTGGTAAATGCGATTAATAATAATCAAGATGTGAAAGATAAATTAGGTGGCGATGTAAATATCGATAAAATGCCTACTGAATTCTACACAACAGATGATTATTCCGTTGTAATGATTTTGCAACAAGATGTGGATTCAATCCATAGCGCAGGTACGGTATATGTACCAGTTGGTATCTTGCGTGACCGCGAAAATGATGTAACAAAAAAATAATCGAACTGTGTAAATTCGATTATGTGTGTATAGTAACAGCTGTTTAATTGTGAAAAGAACCGCTCCTAAGGGGGCGGTTCTTTTTTGTCTATGTTATTGTTTGTCGTTATAATAGTTTACGCGCGGTGGTAATGGGAATTGAATGTTTCCGTCTGACTTTGTAAGCGGCTCCGGTGGTAATTGTAAGAATACATTATCATGGAATTTCTTTTTAAATGCTTTCAACGTCGATTTTTGAATAGAATCAACGGTAATGAGAAGGGCACTCGTATCAGTATTTGGGGAGATGGAAAGGATCTTTCCTTGAGGTTCTTTTTGTTGGTAAAGGGCGATGGCATCGGATTGATACTCTTCTAGTTGAGCCTGATTTAATTTACCTTTTGATACGACTACAGTTCTATCTAGCTGTGGATCATGTGCCTCTGTAATTGCGTTGGAGACGAGGTCAGTTTTCTTTTGATCTGTTAAAGATGCATGTAATTGGCCTGCCTCCCAGAAGAGGGCCCCGTCTTGACGGAATTTGGTGAAATCATTGCCATAGCCTAATGCTTTGTCGATGATATTAGCTGTTTTGTTTTCTACTTGTTGCTTGAACAATGTATTGTGGAAGGCAAGTGCTTGTTCTGTTTGTGTCATGCGGTACGCAATTTCCGCTGCTTCTGCACGAGTTACATATTTTTCAGGGTTAAACAATGTACCTGGAGCGTAGTTTGTGAACCCAAGATAGGCAAGCTCGCGAACGGCATCTTGTGCCCAAGGAGCCACAAATTTTTGGTCTCCATAGGCTATATTATCAAGAACTGTTGGGTCTTCAGTGGTATATCCTAAGTAATGGATATAGTTATCTGCTACTACCGCAAACTCTTGGCGGGACATATATTTTTCTGGTTTATATGTGTCATCGCCATATCCGCTGATGATATTCTTGCGCGCTACAGATTCAATAGCAAGAGCAGACCAACGGTCAGATGTAATATCTTTAAATTTACTTGATAAAAAGGCGGCCGTACCATCATCCGTGATATTGTTGAAGAGAGCTGCTACTTCTTCACGTGTCATAGGTTGGTTAGGTCGGAATGTACCATCGGAATACCCCTTCATTAGGTTTGCTTTTGTTACAGTGCTAATCGAGTTAGCTGCCCAAAAATCACTAGGCACATCTGTAAAGATGTGGGCGCGAATTTTTTGAATATCTTGAGACGTACCAATAGAGGTGTTTACAATTGCAGGTGAGGCAGTATTAGTAGATTTGACGTTAGCCGCTTCTGTTTTAGTAGTCTCCATCTTCGTAGCATCTGTTTTAGCCATTGGTGCTTTAGTTGTTTCCATTTTAGTGGCTTCAACAGTAGTTGCAGGAGCATGAGTTGTAGTGGTTGTGTTTGCAGAAGCAAAACCAAGGACTGTTGTAGTCAATAATGTGCCGAGTACGAGGGCACGTAATGCTTGAGGGGTATTCTTGTACATAAAAATCCTTCCTAATCATGGTAAAGGCTAGCGCTTGATAGCCGTAGAATATAAACTTTCACCAGCATAAAAAGCTATATCCGTCGCATCATAGTCAATTAGTTGGCATGCATAGTGATATACAACAAAGCAGCGTAGTACTATCGAGTATACGCTGCCTTGGCTGGTTAAGTGTAACGCCGATTAGCGTTTTACTGTCATTTTTACTTTGGAACCGAATAATTTAGAGATCCCTTGTTGTGTTTCTTTAGATGCTGTAGATACAACTGCGTAAAGTTGGTTATTTTCTACATCAGGGAATGTAGCTAGAATTGTACCTGCTTTTTCATTTTTGTTGTAGTAGTTGCGGAAGTTTGTATCGATTGCATCGTATTCAGCTTGGCTGTATTGGGAGGATTCAACTACAACATAGTTATTTACAGTAGAATCACCACGGTTTGCAAGGTTAGCTTTTACTGTGGAAATATCGCTGTCTGTTTTCAAAGCTACGTGTAATTGATTGTCACGCCAGTACATTACGCCATAATTTTGGAATGCATCTTCTGTTTTATAAGTTTTATTTAATTCAGAAAATACTTTGTCTTCTAATGCAGCTTGTTGTTTTTGATCAAGTGCTTTTAGTGTGCTGCGACGAACAGGGCGAACTGTGTGAGTAGGCTCAGCTTTTTCCGCTACTGCAGCATTTTTGTTGCCCTTTAAGTCTTTGTCAGCTTTTTTTGCCTCAGCTTTGGCTACTTTATCTGCCTTTTCTGCCTCTTTTTTCATGTCTTTATCAGTTTTGGACATATCTTTTTTTGCATCTTTATTTACTTTGGAGGCCTCTTTTTCGATTGCTGTATCAGCTTTCTTTATATCTTCTTTTACAGTTGTTTCAGCTTTAGCTTCAGTTGTACTGTGTTTCGGTGTTGCAAGGCCAGCACCATTAAGCATGCGGTTCAAGATTGTTGCCGCTTGTGCTCTTGTTACAGGTTGTTTAGGGTTAAAGTTTTCTGTTGCCCCAGATGCTACGATGCCTCGTTGTGCCATGTATTGGATATCTGCCAAGTAAGCAGAGGAGATGCTAGCTTCGTCTTTGAATGTTACTTTTTCTGCTTTTACAGGTGTAGAAAGATTCAATTTTTTAGCTAGACTAGCAGCAGATGCAACGAATTGTTCGCGGTCCATAGTTTTGCTAGGTGTGAAAGCTGTTTTAGATGTGCCTTCCATTACGCCTGCAGCACTAACTAATTTGATAGCAGAGCTAGACCAACGATCTGCTTCCACGTCAGAGTAGGAGGTAGAGGATTCTTTTGTTGCAATCTCTGCTAATTCTTGTTCGTTTAAGTTGTGTTGTAGCACTTTGCCATAAATAGCAGCTGCTTGTTCACGAGTAATTTGTGCACTAGGTTTGAATGTATTATCAGCATAACCAGAAAGGTAACCAGCTTGTGTCATTGCTTGGATAGCATCGCGAGCCCAGTTATCTTTTGTGTCACGGTATACACCAGTAGGTAAGTTTTCTTTAGTTTTTACAACTTTTTTACCTTCTACCTTTGCAGCATCTTCTTTTACATCATTTTTTACGGAAGTATCAATGCGTTTAACGTCATTTTTTACAGAAGTATCAACGCGTTTAGCATCGTTTTTTACGGATGTATCAGTGCGTTTAGCAGCGTTTTTAGCGGATGCATCAGCATGTTTTGCATCACGTTTTACAACTGTGCTACCATGTTTAGCATCATTTTTGACGGATGTATCAATACGTTTAGCATCGTTTTTAACAGATGTATCAACACGGTGTTCATCCGCTTTAGCAGATACCTCAGCTCTAGTAGCCACATTAGATACTTCAGATTTTATATGAGTCGCAGTTGTTTCAGCGTGAGCCATGCTGAATGTAGAACCAAGGGCCAATGTAATTGCTAAAGACAAAGATAATTTATTTAGTTTCATGAAAAGGGCTCCTTTCAAACTATACTTATATAAAATAAATTATAACACTTTTTAAATTTATACACTACTATAAGAAAATGTAATCTATAAGGATAAAACTTACATGAATTTGAAAATTTGAGTACCATTATATAAATATAAAATGAAATATAGATAAAAGTTGATTTTCTAGTAGTTAAAAATGCAAAATGATAAACATTCGCAAAATCTAGATTTTATGGGGCTTTTACAAGAAAAAATGATAAATGAAATAATAGATGTGATAAAATTCAATGTTTGTTATTACAAAAAGTCATAACGATATAAGAAATAAAAGGGTACATACGAATATAGCAATTCTTTGGACAATATCTACATGATTAATTTATAATTATAGCGATGAGCTTTTGAATATTTATTTGAAAGCATAAGTAATGTTCAGGGCAGAAATTTAGTCGAAAAATTCACTACTAAAAATTGCCATAACACATACATATCAAAATTTTTTATTAGGTTAAGTACTAGAAAAGACGAGGAAGATAATATGAAAATTCATCTTTTCCAACAGTGTTTGATTGACATGTTCTACCCTCATGTAGGTATGGCTGGTGTAGAAGTACTTGAAAGATTAGGTTGTGAGCTTGTAGTACCTAAGAAACAAGTATGCTGTGGACAAATGTTTACTAACTCCGGTTACAATGACGCGGCTATGGATGCAATTAAGAATACAATCGAATGCTTTGAGAACGCTGAATATGTAGTCAGCATGTCCGGTTCTTGCGCTTTTGCAATCCGCGATGAATATCATCATTTCTTAAAAGATCAACCAGAGTGGTTGGCGCGCGCAGAAAAATTGAGTGGTAAAATTTACGAATTCACTCAATTTATTACTGACGTATTAGGTGTTGAAGATGTAGGGGCTCGTTTCAACGAATCCGTAACATACCATACATCTTGCCACGTAACTCGTTTGATGGGCATTAAAGAGCCTCCTTTCAAACTCCTTAAAAACGTTAAAGATATCAACTTGATTGAATTACCACGTGCAGATCGTTGCTGTGGTTTCGGCGGTACTTTCTCAGTTAAAAACCCTGAAATCAGTGAAGTTATGACACGCGAAAAAGCATTGGAAATTGCTGGCACAGGTGCCAACGTTATCTCCGGTTCTGACCAAGCGTGCTTGATGAACATCGCTGGTATGCTTGATCGTCTTCATAAAGAAGGCGAAATTGATCGCCGTATCAAAGTTATGCATATTGCTGAAATCTTAAACTGCCGTTAAGGAGGAGACGACATGGCACTTATATATGACAATCGCCCCTATAAAACACGTATAAAAGAATGTTTGGCTGACGATTTCAAAGTTGCAGCTATTAAAAAAGCACAAGACGTGTTTTATGATAAACGTAATACAGTAGTTGCGGATGTTCCTGAATGGTTAGATTTCCGCGCTGAAGCGGCTAAAATTCGCGATCACGTACTTAACAACTTGGATTACTATGTAAGTCAATTTGCTGACAATGCTGAAAAAGCTGGTTCTAAAGTTCACTTTGCGTTCGATGACAAAGAAGCGACTCAAATTGCATTAGATATCCTTCGCCAACGCGAAGCAAAAATGATCGTTAAATCCAAAACTATCTTAACTGAAGAAATTGGTTTGAACGAAGTATTAGAAGAAGCTGGTATTGAAGTTAACGAAACTGACTTGGCTGAATTTATTTTGCAAACTGCAGTAAGTCCTCCATCTCACATCGTAGTACCAGGTCTTCACTTTGAACGTAACAAAATCCGTGAAATTTTTGCTGAAAAATTAGGTTATACAGGAACTGAAAACCCTACGGAAATGACTCACTTTGTACGTGGTTATGTACGTGAGCGCTTCTTAAAAGCTGATGTAGGTGTTAATGGTTGTAACTTTGCAGTTGCTGAATCTGGTACATGTACAATCGTTTCCAACGAAGGTAACGGTCGTATGGCTAGTTCTATTCCTAAGACTCAATTAATTTTCTTAGGTACAGAACGTATTGTTCCTGATTTCAAAGCTCTTGATGTTATGATGGAAATGTTGAACCGTTCTGCAGTAGGTTCTAAGATTTCTAACTACTTCTCCATGATGACTGGTCCTGCGCGTCCTGGTGAAGCTGATGGTCCTGAAGAAACTCATATCATCATTATTGATAACGGCCGTTCTGGCATCTTGGGTGGTACATTCCAAGAAATGCTACGTTGTATCCGTTGTGGTGCATGTATGAATATCTGTCCTGTATACCGTCACGTTTCCGGTCATGGATATGGTTCTGTATATCCAGGTCCAATGGGTGCTGTATTGACTCCATTATTCAAAGGTTACGATGTAGCCGGCGATCTTCCATATGCTTCTACATTATGCGGTGCATGTACAGAAAACTGTCCAGTAGCTATTCCATTGCATGAATTGTTGATGGAGCACCGTCATATCATGGCTGATATTGAAAAGACTCGTCCAAAAGCAGAAGAAGCTATCTTCACAGCAGCTGCTAAGATGTTCGGTAATGCAACATTATTTGATCTTGGCACAAAAGCTGGTGCTATCGGTATGAACTTAATTAGTAATAAAGAAGGTAACATGCCTGAATGGACTCAAGCTATTCCAGTTATGAACGGTTGGACTAAGTCTAAAGAGTTGGGTTCCTTGAAATTCAAGAAATTCCGTGATTTATATGCTGAACATGAAAAGAACAAGAAGAAGGAGAAAAAATAATGGATGTAGCTAAACGTAATCAATTTATTGCACGTTTATCTCGTGCATTAGGCCGTGATCAAGAAATGTGCCCTGCTTTTGTAGAAGGCTTTGATTATAGCCATGGTCCTCAAGAAACTATGTTCCAAGATTTGAGTCGGGATCAAATTTTGACAATGTTTAAGGAACAATGTCAACGTGTTGGTACAAAATTCGTTGAAACTACACCTGACAAACTAGGTGAAACAATTTTGGCAGCTATCGAAGACTGGGGAAACGGTAAAATTGTATTCCCAAGCTCTCCTGAAGTAGAAGAATATAAATTAAAAGAATTGTTCGAACAAGATGCAGCTAATAATGGCGGCACTCGTACATACTTCCAATGGGATCCAGCTAAAGGTCGTGAAGAATGTATTTCTAATACTGCTAATGCTGATATTGGTATTACATTCCCATACTGCGGTATTGCAGAAACTGCTACTGTAGTACAAGCTTCTGGTGAGGACTCTGGCCGTGCGATTAGCTTGTTGCCTACAACACATATTGCTGTGTTGTATACTGATACAATCAACCCTCGCATGACACAAACAATGGAACATTTGGCTGAACGGTATCACAACGATCCAGCTAAGTTCCCTACAAATATCTGCTTGATTTCTGGTCCGTCCCGTACGGCAGATATCGAATTGGTAACTGTAGATGGTGCTCATGGTCCTATCCAAGTAACTTATATCTTAGTTAACAGATAATATAATAGCTAGATTTACTAAAGGCGATTTTCTTCTGGAAAATCGCCTTTTTGGTGTATATATTACAGAATACATTAAATGTTACCAAAAATTAAATATTATACTTGTATTTTTTTCGATATATGCTATACTAAGTTCATAACCTATTGTTGTGATATGAATTAAAGAGGTGTATTATGAATATTCCATTCTTTACAGATTACCTCATGTTAAGCAATCCACTAAGTATTGGTATTATCGCGGTGTTTGTGCTCGTGTTAATTGGTATTTATGTATTGCAACGCAAGGGCACATCCTTCGGTAATCTTGTTATTATTGGTACTATTGCTGGTGCCGTACTTGGTATAGCGGTCCAAATTATTGCAGGCTTCCCTGATGATCCATCCAAAGTGGTTTACATCAAGGAAAGTACAAAGTGGTTCTCTCTCGTAGGGGGCGGTTTCATCGACTTAATCCGCATGCTTGTTATTCCTATCGTTTTTATCTCTATTGTTCACGTTATTTTGCACATGGAGGCAGGAGCTAACCTCAAAAAGTTAGTAGTTGCCATGATTTCTACAAATCTCGGCATGGTAGCTGTTGCTGCTATAGTCGGCCTAATTTTGGGGAATGCCTTCGGTTTAGGTCAAGGTTTTGATATTGTTGAATCTGGCAAGAAGATTCGTGAAATCAAACCTATGGTTGATACATTCCGAGCACTAATCCCTAGCAATCCAATTCAAGCGGCTGCTGAAACAAATGTTATCGGCATTGTCGTATTTGCAATTATCTTGGGTAGCGTAGCTCGTCTATTAAAACAAACAGGGACAAACTCTATGGAGGTGTTCACAAAACTATTTGATGAACTTCACCAATTGATTTCCTGGGTAGCTGATTTCATCATTGGTCTTATGCCATATGGTGTAGTTGCTTTGTTAGCTTCTACATTGGCAACACGCGGTGTACAAGCTATTCTTGATATGGGCTTGTTCGTAGTATTGCTTTACGTTGGTCTTTTGATTATGTTTGTCGTACAAGCAATCTTGATTACTAGCTTTGGCTACAATCCGATTACATACTTCAAGAAAGCGAAAGCACCACTCTTATTGGCGTTCACTTCTCGTTCTTCGATGGGGGTATTGCCATTAACTGTAGAGACTTTGACAAAACGTCTTGGTGTAAATGCTACAACTGCTAATACAGTAGCTTCCTTCGGTACTACTGCGGGCATGCAAGGTTGTGCGGGCGTGTTCCCAGCACTTGTGGTGGTGTACATCTCTAATGTAGCCAATATTCCATTTGATATGACTATGTATATCATGAGTGTTATCGTTATTGCTATTGGTTCTGTTGGTATCGCAGGCGTGCCAGGTACGGCTACAATGGCGGCATCTGTATCCCTTAGTGGTACAGGCCTTGGAGCATACTTCACCTCCATTAGCCCAATTCTAGCTATCGATCCATTGATTGACATGGGACGTACATGTTTGAACGTATCTGGGTCATTAACAAATGCTTTGGTAGTAGACAAAATTATGGGAACCATCGATAAGGATGCATACAATAATCCTAACGAAGGTCGCGTATAAAAACTAGCAATACTTAATCATATAATTATTATAAAAAGGGGCTGTAGCTGAATGTGGTAAAACCACATTTGGTTACAGCCTCTTTTGCCTTTTTTTAAAAGTGATAATTATTACAGATTGTAAACTATATTATTAAGAATCGATATTGAAATTGTGAGCTTAGCTACTAACATACTTATGCATATATGGTATACTAAGCGTTATAAAGTTACGAATTATGCTTAATAAATATAAGCCAAGAGGGTAATAGTATGATTACACAAGAATTGAAAGATCGATTAATTGCAGATTATCCAAAGTTTGAGGATATGACACATAAGTTCTATAAGAAAGAACTATCTATTGCAGATTATAAAGGGCAGTCTGGTGCCTATGGTAGTTACGCTGAGCGCGGTGCAAATACTGGTATGAGCCGTTGGCGTTTCAATGGTGGCCGCATGACGCGCGAGCACATGCAGTTTTTAGCGGACTCCATTCGTAAATATAACCTACAACATGTACATTTCACTACCGGCCAATGCTTACAAATGCACGGCCTCGATGGTGATACAATATTAAAGCTCTATAAGGAATGTTATGATCACGGTATTTACAACCGTGGTGCTGGTGGTGATAATCCCAATGTGGTAGCTAGTATTTTACGTGGCATTGATCCTCGTGAAACTCTAGATATTACGCCATATGCAACAGCAATTAGTGAATTTCTTATGGAGCAAATGTTCTATATCAAGATTCCTCGCAAATTTAAAATGGGCATAGATAATGGTTTTGATAGTACCCCACATTCTACGTTCAAGGACCTAGGTTTTAACTTAACAAAACACAATACTTTTGATGTGTATGCTTGTGGTGGTATTGGTCCTAATCCTCGCATTGGTATTCCGGTGGCACATGATGTAGCACCTGAGGATGTTTTGTATCATGTGAAAGCTATGCTTATGGTTTTTGCTAACCATGGTAATTTCAAAAACCGTGGTAAGGCTCGTACCCGTTACATGCCTGCTGAAATGGGTGGGGCGGAAGCTTTCATCAAGATCTATGAAGAAACCCTAGCTATGGTAAAAGAAGTAGAACACCTAACTATTAATCCAGCTGATTATGCTTATGAAATTACAAAAACTGGTAAGCGTGATGATTCTGTGGAAAATTATCGTATTCACCGTCAAAAACAGGAAGGTTTATATTACGTAGAATACCATCCAGCAGGTGGCGATGTGAACGTAGCACACTTGTTGGCTGCCCTTGACTATGTAGTGACACTTGACCAAGTAGAAGCACGTATTGCGCCAGACCAAGCATTGTTCTTCATTAATCTTACAGCTGATGAAGCACGCAAAATTGCGGAATTAACTGATGACAGCGCTGAAAATGATTTCCGCCGTTCCGTATCTTGTGTTGGTTCTACTATATGTCAGATTGGTATGCAAGACTCTAACGGTTTGTTAAAAGATATCTTCGCACACCTTGAAAAAAAGGGTGTAGACACAAGAAAACTACCTCGTTTACATATATCCGGCTGTCCACATTCTTGTGGTACACACCAAATCGGTGAAATTGGATTCCATGGTGCTGTAAAATTAGTAGATAAAAAACCTATGGTAGCATTCATCCTTGTAGATGGTGGATCAGAACACATGGGTTCTGAAAACTTCGGTAAAATGGCTGGCAATATTGTAGCTACAAAAATTCCAGAATTTTTGGAATCTTTGGCAAATATTCTAAACGAATCTCCAGAACCAGACTTTGGGACATGGAGAATGACACACAAAGCGCAATACATGGAACTTATAAAAACATTTGAGTAAATGTGGTTTCCGCTTGTCATGGGGCCCTAGCATATAAGTAGTTTCTACGTCGATTGCTATGTGGACCCGTTTCATTGCGACAACTTAATTAAAAATAAAACTGGGTACCTCTTTGCTCCGTCCTTCGTAAAGTCGCTGCAGGGGTATCCAGTTTCATTTTTATAACACCTGATGTAAATTAGTCCCATAGCAAAGCGACTTACCCTACTAATATACAGAGCGGCCCCATGACAAGCTACATTCGATATTTACTCAATATGCTTTTATAATTAGAGGAGCGGAGAGGCGAGAGCGGTTAAGTAGTTTTGACTGAATTTGCATCAAGACAAGCCAGTAGATTAGCCTCTGGCTAGTCCTTCCCATACGGTGGGCATGGCGCCACTACTATAAAGTTTATTATAATGTGTAAAATGATAGTGTTTTCTATGATTTATTTCAAGGTGTAATTGTAATGACTCTATATAAGTATTAGCTAGATTATTTACGCTTTTGGATGGGGCATCTTTATAAATACAGTGATAAAAAAGTAAGAATACGCTTGTGCAACGACTTTGCGAAGAACAGAGCAAGCAAGCGTATTCTTACTTTTTTTACCAAGTTGTATTAATGAAACGGGGCCCCATCCAAAAGGCAAATATAGGAACAGGGATTAGCTCCATTACAATTAGAATAATTGTTTAAAACTAGATATGACTTGATTTTGTATGTTATAATAGGCTTTATAGTAGTATTTGGAGGATATTCAGATGTTATTTACCGTCAATACAGAAGTCTGTACACGATGCGGCCTTTGCGTTGCTGACTGTCCGACCGGATTGCTGGTGATGTCCGATGCTGGACCTGTAACTGGCAGGGGAGGTTGTATCTCCTGTGGGCATTGTATTTCCGTATGCCCAACGCTTGCTCTTGATAGCGATATGACACCGCGTAAGGAGCAAATCGATATTACAAAGGAACCTAAGTTAACGCCTGAGCAAGCTGAGCTATTCATGCGTAGTCGTCGCTCTATTCGTAACTATCAAAATAGACCAGTCCCTGTAGAGCTCATTCGCAAAGTGCTAAACGTTGCAAGAATGGCGCCAACAGCGACTAACACACAAGGTATTTCGTATATAGTAATCCGAGATAAACAAACGTTACGCCGTATTGCTGATCTCGTTCTAGAGTGGATGCATTTAGCTGCAAAAACAGTGCCAATTATGCGCCTTTATGCTCGTGCGGCTCAAGCAGAAGTAGATAAAGGCAAGGAGTATATCTTGCGCGATGCGCCGGCTCTCGTCGTGGCAATTGGCTCTAAAAAAGATATTCATCGTACCCATGATAGTGGTCACTCTTGCTTGTCTTATGCTGAGCTATATGCGCCGACTTTAGGCCTTGGTACTTGTTGGGCAGGCTTTTTTGAACATGCTGGAGAAGCTGAATACCAACCATTATTAGATGAATTAGGTGTACCTGATGATAAAATTGTAGCTGGTGGCATTCTTATGGGATATCCTAAAGTACGATATCGCAATATTGTAGAGCGTCAACCATTAGATGTTACATTTGATACAGAAGAGTAAAAAAGAGATGCCCCAATGATTGTAATCATTGGGGTATCTCTTTTTAGTTATATAGTGACGATATAAACTTTATTAATTGGCAGTTGTAATAGTGCCTTTGAATGTTTCGTCGATGTATTGTTTAATAGCATCAGATTTGTAAATATCTGCAATTTTTTTGTATGTTTCGTTGTCTTTGTCTTCACTACGAACTGCAAGTACGATAACTGTTAGTGGTTCATCTTTAGATTCGAAGAAGAAACCTTGTTTTTCTACACTAAGACCAGCACTTTGCACATAGTTCATTGGAATAACTGCAATTGTTACATCATCTAGACTACGAGGTAATTGAGCTGCTTCTAGTTCTTGAATCTTTATATTCTTCGGGTTAGATGTGATATCTGCAACTGTTGCTTTGAAGCCGACACCATCTTTTAACGTAATTAATCCAGCTTTAGCTAATAATGCTAATGCACGACCACCATTAGTAGGGTCATTTGGGATAGAAACAGTAGCGCCTTCAGGTACATCTTGTACGCTGTGTACACTATTACTATATAAGCCCATACGCACCAAAATTGTTTTACCGATTGCTACTAAGTTGGAACCATTTTGTTTGTTAAAGTTTTCCATAAATGGTACATGTTGATAAGCATTCAGTTGAATATCGCCATCTGCAAGGGCTTTATCAGGTGTTACATAGTCTGAGAATTCAACTACTTTAAGATCGATTCCTTGTTTTTTAGCTTCTTTTGCTACAGCTTCAGCTACTTGTGCATGAGGACCAGATGTAGCACCTATTTTGATTTCTTTTTGTGTTTGTGTTGATTGATTTGATGTACTACCACAACCAGCGATAGCAAATGCAAGAGCACCGATAAGTAATGGTGCTAACAATGTTTTTAATTTCATATAATCATCCCTTTCAAGTCTTATAATGGTTATATCCTATCATGGATGAAGGGGATTTGTATATGATAAAAGCATATCAGTTAGCTATAGATTAAAACTATGGTGAAATTCTAGCTCATTTATAATACAATTCAATATAATATATTGATTAATGTGTTATATTGAATGTGTGATCGCTAGGTAGTAAATTTATATTTTAAATATTTTTGTATAATTCTAATATGGATTCATATATCTATATGTCGGATTAATGGAGGATGTATGTATAATTTTGATTTTTATAACCCTACACATATCGTATTTGGTAAAGACCGTTTAGATGAATTAGATACATTGGTACCAAAGGATGCAAAGGTGCTCATTACTTATGGTGGTGGCTCCGCTGTGCACAGTGGTCTTATTGATCGCATTGTGAAAGCTCTTGGTAACCGCAAGGTTGAGCAGTTTGGTGGTATTGAGCCAAACCCATCTCTTGAAACTTGTGAACGTGCGGTAGCTTTCATTAAAGAACATGGCGTAGATTTCGTTCTCGCTGTAGGCGGCGGTTCTGTAGTAGATGCTACAAAACTTATCGTTATGGGTGCTACCTATGATGGTCCCGTTATTGAGGTAATGAAAGTTGGTGTGCCAGAGGTTCCGGTAGACATGGTACCAAATCCATTACCATTTGGCACAGTTATGACACTACCTGCAACTGGTTCCGAAATGAACAATGGTGCAGTTATTACTTATGGTGACGGTAAATACCCTGTATTCAGTAGCTTAGTATTCCCTAAGTTCTCCATGCTTGATCCAACATTGACTTTCACCTTGCCTGAAAGACAAGTTAAGAATGGCGTTATCGATACCTTTGTGCATACCACAGAGCAGTATTTAACATACCCTGTAGAAGGTCGTATTCAAGATCGTTTCAGCGAAGGTATTTTAAAAACTATGATTGAAATCGGCAAAGAAACAGTAGAAAATCCAGAAAACTACGATATTCGTGCTAACCACGTGTGGGCCTCTACATTGGCATTAAATGGTTTAATTGGTGCCGGCGTGCCACAAGACTGGGCAACTCATCTGATTGGCCATGAGTTAACTGCGGCGTACCATCTTGACCATGGTATTACATTGGCTATCGTATTACCTGCATTGTTAGAAGTGAAAAAAGCAGACAAACTTGAAAAATTGGCACAATATGCTACACGGGTATGGCATATTACAGAAGGTACAAACGAAGAAAAAGCGGACAAGGCTATCGCTAAAACTCGTGAATTCTTCGAGTCTCTTGGCGTATCTACGCATTTGAAAGACTATGGTCTTGGTGAAGAAGCAGTTGATAAAATTGTGAAACAATTAGAGGACCATGGCATGACACAACTTGGTGAAAATGGTGATGTAACACCAGAAGTAGCTCGCGAGATTTTAATGCGTGCCTTATAATTAAGGGGATTAACAGTGTAAACTTGTATGATATGGAAAGGAGGCGCTCCCTATAAATAAAATAAAAAATAGAAGTGCATTTTCTTTTGCACTTCCTATTATGATTCCTATGGGGCTTAGTTTCCTCTTTCTTGGAGTAGGCTTTGGTTTGTATGCTACCAGTCAAGGGTTTCCTTGGTGGACCGCTCCTGTTTTAGCTAGTACCATATTTGCAGGCTCCATGGAGTTCGTAACTATTGGGCTGTTAATGGCAGGCTTTGATCCAGTGAATACTTTTATGTTGACCTTGTTTGTCAATGGGCGTCATTTCTTCTATGGTCTATCTGCACTACAGCGATATGTGCATATGGGATGGAAGTGGTTTCCTACAGTTGCGTGGATGTGTGATGAAAGTTTTGCAATTAATGTATCTACGAAGTTACCCGATGATGTAGATGAAAAATGGTTCTACTTCCATGTATCGTGGCTTAATTATATCTTCTGGGTTGTGAGTACTCTTGTAGGGGGATTGTTCGGCGATTTATTAGCATCTGTAGATTTGCGAGGTATTGGTTTTGTATTACCTGGCTTATTTATTGTTATATTCCTTGAAATGTTATTTAATGCTAAAAGTAATAATATTCGAGGCTTAGGTGCTGTTGGAGCCGTTGTAGCCCTAGCAATGCTTCTATTAACGGGAAAATCCTTATTTATGCTTGCCTCTATGGGGTGTATGCTCGTAGTATGTTATATAGCGTATAAGTGGGGAGGTGTACATCTTGACTAGTTTTGAAATAGTCATTACCGTTGCCATTGTTGTAGCGGGCACATTACTTACACGTTTCTCTGCTTTTCTTATTTTCCCACCTGGTAGGAAGGCCCCAGATTTTGTACAGTATTTAGGCAAGGCATTACCTGCAGCTGTTATGGGGATGCTTGTTGTGTATACCTTTAAAGATACAATTGTGCTTTCTTATCCATATGGAGTACCGGAACTTATCGCTTTATTAGTGACCGTTGCCATGCATGTATGGAAACGAAATATGTTCATGTCTATTGGAGCAGGCACTGTAGTATATATGATACTTGTTCAAGCCGTATTTAATGTACCTAAATAGAATAAAGCACACTAAAATAAACCACTTATATCTATTCCTAAATTAGATATAAGTGGTTTTGTTATTTATGTACTGTTTTATTTATTGAGACAGCGTAGTTGTAATATTTATTTTAACTATTGCCAATTATAAATAAATGTTAGTATATTCTATTTAAGTTGTAATAGTCTTTCAAGACCTGGTGCAGTATGATGGTCTTCCAAGAAGTCTTGTTGGTCTAATAATTCCATAACGTCCATGTCGATGTTAGTTAATTTGAAATCGAATACATCAAAGTTAGCTTCCATATGGCTCACGTTATTTGCCTTTGGCAATGGAATGATGCCCCGTTGGATGTGCCAACGCAAGATGATTTGATGTTTTGAAACACCGTATTTTTCCGACAAGCTTTTGATGATTGGATGGTCAAAAATGGGTTGGCGGTCACGGGTAAATGGAGACCATGCCATACCTACAACTTGATGCTTTCTCATCAATTGTAAGAGGGAGTGACGTTGGTTGAACGGGTGGCATTCGATTTGGTTGACCACCGGTTTTACATTGCAGTGGTACAACAAGTCAATGAGGCGATCCTCGTAGAAGTTAGATAGGCCTAACCCACGAAGTACATTTTGATCGTATAATTCTTCCATGGCGCGCCAAGAACCGTAGTAATCACCCAGTGGTTGATGCACCAGCATGATGTCAATATAGTTGGTATTTAATTTCTTTAAGGAACTTTCAACAGCACGCATCGTATTATCGTAGCCTGCATCAGTGTGCCAAATTTTAGTAGTGATGATTATATCTGTTCGTTTGATACCAGATGCTCTGATTCCTTTAGCCACGGCTTCTTCATTGCCATAATAGGCGGCCGTATCGAGTAAACGATAGCCTACGCCAAGTGCATTGGCAACGGCCTGTTCAGTCTCTCCTTCGGTACCTGTTTTATAGGTACCATAACCGATGGAGGGAATGAAGCTACCATTGTTTAAAATCCTAAAGTCCATCCGTTCTTCCATGAGAACCTCCGTTATATTCATAAATTAAAGGAATTAGCTTTCATACAATTCTAACTGATTTTATGATATACTAAGGTATTGATAAAAATCAATATGATAGGAAGTGACAGAATGCAAATAAATCGTTTTTGCTCTGTAATTGCTATCCTTGGTGTTATGATTATGACACTCGCTATTGCGGGATGTGGTACGAAAACCGTATCCGTCGCAGAGGTAACGTACAAGGATATGCCGTTGCAGATTCATAATGATGCCAATGTAACGGCCCTTAATAAGGCGACGATAACGCCGACCTTGACGGGGCAGGTCGTGTATGCCGTGAAAGTAGGCGATCAAGTACAGCAAGGTCAAACTGTGGCAACTGTAGATACATCGGCTTTACAACAACAGCTAGCATCCTTGCAAGGACAATTAGCGCAAGCCCAATCACAATCATATGCCACAGCTGTGACGACTACGACTGCAGCCTCTATAGACAGTACTCAACTGGAACAGGCTCAACGCATGCGTGAAGCGGGCATAATCACACAAAAAGAATATGATCGTATTTTGGAACGATCTCAACCACAAACTACAACAGTTACAACCGGTGGTGGTAGCGGAGGCATCAATACGGCGGCCATTGAGGCACAAATCGCACAAGTATCGGCTCAGATGGCGGCATCTACAATCGTGGCTCCTATAGCAGGTACTGTAACATCTATCTATAACGAAGACCGTCAAATGGCGATTGCAGATCGTCCATTTATGATGATTCAGCAATCTACGCCGATGGTTGCATCCCTCAGCATTCCTCGTGATGCGGCTATGAAATTAGGTACACCTGAAGCGAAGAATGGCATGAAGGTACTTCTCAAGGTAGGTGACCAAGAATTACCAGGTGAATTGACTTACGTAGATATTACTCAGCCTGAAAATGTGCCAAGTGTTCTTGTGAAAGCCACTTTCAATAATGAGAAAGGCCTAATCAAGGCTGGTGAATTCTATACACTCATTATTGAATCTAATGTGAAAGCCAAGATGCTGACCGTTCCAACTAAGGCGGTTCGGGAAAATCAAGATGGAAAATATGTATATGTATTGACTGAGAATAATACAGTTGATGTACGTGTTGTTGAGGTAGGCATCACTGAAGGCGATGACGTAGCCATTATTTCTGGCTTAAACGAAGGTGATAAGGTTATTACGACGGATGGCACCTTTGTGTTAGGTGAATCTGTAAAATTGTAATTATGAGACCTAAGATTTTAGTACTAGATTGTTAGGATTATGTTTAAATGTGATGGGATCAAAACTTTCACAGATTGTGAAAGTAACCTCAAAAGAGGAATCTGATAGGAGGGATTATTATTTTAGAATTTAAACGTTTTGAATTGAGAGATAAACCATTAATCGACAAATATTTTGAACAACATCATTACGAAGCATCCGATAATTGCTTTACTACACTGTTTATGTGGCAAGATCCATACGGTATTCGCTGGGCTGAAGAGAATGGCGTATTGTACATCCAAGGTGGTGGCAAGCGTGAGCCATTCCTTTTGCCTCCATTTGCTGGTAAAGATGCAAAGTTCCTTGATGGTTTGTTGCGTGCTAAAGAATGGTTCGTAGAAAATAAATTGCCGTTCCGATTTAAAGGCGTTAGTAAAGATGTAAAAGAACGCATGGAAGACCTATGTCCTGGTCGCTATGCATTTACACCTGACCGTGATAACTACGAATACATTTACAAGTCCGAAGATCTTATCAACTTGTCTGGTAAGAAATTCCGTCAAAAGAAAAACCATTTAAACCAATTCCGCATGCAATATTCTAACTATGAATATGTGCCAATTACAGATGATATTATTCCATTATGTCGTGAAACGGCAGCATCTTGGGTAGAAACGCATCATGAAGAAGGTATCGAAGATGAATTGATAGCCATCAATTTGTTATTTGATAACTGGGATGTGTTGGGCCTTAAGGGCGGTGCCATTAAATTATTCGGCCGTGTTGAAGCCTTTAGTATTGGTGAGCTACTCAATGACAGAATTGCTTTGATTCACATTGAAAAAGCAAATCCAGATATTCGTGGTTTGTATCAAGCTATTAACAATGAATTCATTCGTCATGAATTTAGCGAAGTAGAATTTATCAACCGCGAAGAAGATATGGGTTTGCCTGGCCTTCGTCAAGCAAAAGAATCTTATAACCCAGATCATTTTGCTGAAAAATATGACGCAGTATATGCTAACGAAGCTGATAATGCGACAGGCGGTAAATAAAAATTTGAGCTATGAAGCCGATGTGCTCCATAGCTCATTTTGTTATAATAGAATTGTTAGCCTATCTATTTGAATGTAACTATCGTATCATCATAGCGATATGGCGATATGGCGATATGGCGATATGGCGATGCGATGTGCTTAGATTAGATATTATACGCTGTGACGCAATAGATAGATAACGGCTCTTATGATATAACGAGGATATAAACATGGAATTTAGAATTGCGACGGTTCAAGATACGCCTCATGTGGAAAATCTATGGGCGTACTGCTTTGAACCAAAGGAAGATCCATTCTTCCAATATTATTTTACAAATTGCTATGAACCAGAGAATACAATGGTCGGCCTAGAACAGGATCAATTGTTGAGTACCGTTCATTTGCGTCAATACAATCTTAACGTTCGCGGGGCTGTATTACCTACGAGTTATATGGTAGGCGTTGCAACGCATCCTGCGGCTCGCCGTGGTGGAGTAGGCGGTGCATTATTGACCTCTGCACTAGATGAGCTTCGTAAACGCGGCCAAGCTATGACGATTTTGATGCCATCCAAGGCGGCATTCTATCAACAATATGGTTGGGAACTTTATGCTCATCAATGGGTGAACACCATGTCGCTAGACGACTTGCGCCCTATGACAGATAAAACGTTGAGCTTTGGCTTGCTAAATAGCGTAGATCAATGGACTTTGTTAGATCCAGTATATAAAACCTATACGGCTCGTCTTTCCGGCTACGCAGAGCGCGGTGAAAAGGAATGGAAACGATTATTAGGCAGCTTCTTTGCAGAAGGCGTAAACATTGCTGTAGTGCGCAACGATGATAACGTCATTGAAGGCTATGCAGTGTATCGTTTAGGTCAGCCTGAAATTCCTGTTTCTGAATTGGTTTACACGACACGCCGTGCACAACGTGCATTATTGAACTACTTCTATAATCACCGTTCTCAAGGCACTTCTATTCGTTGGAATGAAGGTCTTCATGATACATACTATCGCTTCTATCCCGATGGTAGAACTGGTCACGCTACGATGCCGTATATGATGAGTCGTATTGTAGATGTAAAAGCTGCTTTTGAAGCGATTCCTGTAAATCCAGAGACATTGATGATGCCTATAACAATGACTTTTGCAGTAAAAGATGGGCTTTGCAGCTGGAACGAAGGCCGTTATGAAGTGCAATATGGCGGTGCATTAACTCCATCCGTTAAAAAGATTTCTGATACATTAGAGGGCGAAGCAGATGTTACCATTGAGGTCGGTGCATTGAGCCAGTTATTAATGGGCACTCTTACGGCTCGAGACCTTGTTTTTGAAGGGAAACTTTCAGTAAGCGAAGAATGGTTAGACTATTTCGATATTCTCTATCCTGAACAAAAAACATATATTAACGAATGGTGGTAATATGAGCTGGAAAACGTATACGGTGAAAGAACCGACAGAGTTGACGGTCTCTAAATATGTAAAGGAACGATTTTCCTTATCCTCTCGGGATATTCAAATGATGTTTCGCAAGAAACGGGTAAAAGTTAATAGCCGTGTGGCTCATTCACACCGGGCACTCAAAAAAGGTGATGTGTTAACCTTAGAATTACCACAAGATAAGGATTATGGGGTTGATGTAGAAAAGGGACCGATTACAGTTCTCTATGAAGATGCTCATACGTTAGTTGTAAATAAGGATCCCTTTATACTCGTTCATCCTGCAGGGCAAACGAAGTCTTGTACATTGAGTAACTATGTGGCAGGGTATTATGCGAAGAAAAACGTAGTTCATAAGGTGCGCCCTGTGCATCGCCTCGACCGAGATACATCGGGGTGCATTCTCTTTGGTAAAACAAAGGAAGCACAACAATACTATACAGATGAGCTACAAGCAGGTCGTATCGACCGCATTTATACAGGCCTTGTAGAAGGGCGTATTGATGCGGATGGTATGGTAGATGCCCCTATCGGGGTGGATCCAGTATTTGATAATCGCCGAGTTATCGATGAATTTGGGCAGCCTGCTCAAACAGAATATATTGTTCTTGATCATGAGGGAGACAATACTCTGTTACGTTTTAAGTTATTGACTGGTAGAACTCATCAAATTCGCGTACACATGGAACACATTGGGCATCCTATTGTTGGTGATGCCATGTATGGTACACGTAACAAACCTTATACACGCCAATGTTTGCACGCATCAGAGCTAACCTTTGTACCGTATGGTAAGGACGAAGCTATTACGGTTACCTGTGAAGTAGGGGATAATTTTGGTCGAGAATAATAACCGTTGATTTTTCTACTCTAAATAATAAGCCTATCGTATTTATCGAATGAGAAGCTTATTATCCCTGTATCCTTGTATACAAAAAACAATAGTGATAAAAACTCATAGTCTATGCATGAAAAGCATAGACTATGTTTTTTTTATATTTTCAATTCACAGTGGACAGGAGTATACTGTGTATAGACATGAAATTCTATAGAATGTTAAATTGATAATTTTATAGAGAAATAGTTTGTTAGTTATACTTTTACCAAGACCGAACGGAACGATGCCGCAGTGCTTGGAATAATCAAGTGATATGAAGGAGTGCACGTTATGGATATGAAGCAAAGCACAATAGAGCAACAACGTCTAGATCAAGCTAGACTCGAAGCCAATGGCATGTATAGCAGCCAATTTGAAAAGGATGCGTGTGGCATGGGCTTCGTTGTTAATATTAAGGGGAAAAAATCTCATGATATTATCGACGATGGTTTGCGCATTTTGGAGCGCCTTGAACACCGTGGTGGTGCCGGTGCCGATAAAGACACAGGTGATGGTGCCGGTATTTTGGTACAAATTCCGCACGAGTTCTTCAAGCGTGAGTGCGAAGTGCTTGGTATTAACCTACCTGCAGCTGGCGAATATGGCGTAGGCATGGTATTTGCTCATAAATATGAAAGTCTCCGTAACGAGCAAAAACGAATTCTCGAAGAGGTCGTGCGCGAAGAGGGGCAAGTTGTCCTTGGTTGGCGTGAAGTACCAGTAGATGGTACAAAGGTCGGTAAAGAGGCAGCGGCTATTCGCCCTTGGATGATTCAAATCCTCATCGGCAAAGGCCCCGATGTAACGAACAATAAGGAATTTGAACGCAAATTATATATTATCCGTAAATTAGCGGAAAAACGCATCATTCCATTAAGCAAGGAATTATCTAGTGATTTTTATATTGCATCTTTGTCTTCTAAAACAATCGTATATAAAGGTATGCTAACACCTGGTCAATTGCGCGACTTCTACCTTGATTTGAGCGACCTTGACTTTACATCTGCGTTGGCAATGGTTCACTCTCGTTTCAGTACGAATACATTTCCAAGTTGGGCTCGGGCACATCCTAACCGTTTCTTAGTTCATAATGGTGAAATTAATACAATTCGCGGTAATGTAAACTGGATCAATGCTCGTGAAGGTAAAGCGGAATCTCCATTGTTCCCAGATATCAAAAAGGTATTCCCCGTAGTAGATGATAGCGGTTCTGACTCCGCTATGTTTGATAACACATTGGAATTCTTGCACATGACAGGTCGTTCCTTGCCTCATGCGATCATGATGATGATTCCTGAGCCTTGGGAACGCAATAATCTCATGAGCCAAGAAAAACATGATTTCTATGAGTTCAATAGCTTTATGATGGAACCTTGGGATGGCCCTGCGGCTATGGGCTTTACAGATGGTACCGTTATCGGCGGTGTGCTTGACCGTAATGGATTGCGTCCCGCTCGTTACTATGTGACAACAGATGACCGCGTTATCATGGCTTCTGAAGTTGGTGTTGTAAACGAAAATGCTGAAAACATCCGTGCTAAAGGTCGTTTGGAACCAGGTAAAATGCTACTCATTGATACAGAGGAGCAACGTATCATCTCCGATGAAGAAATCAAACATCGCGTCGCTACTGAATTACCATACAATGAATGGGTAAAGGAACACGTTATTCATTTGTCTGAAATTACGCAGGCCGATGAAAGTACAATTCCAACAGTAGATGATTTATTCAAAGAACAACAAGCTTTTGGTTATACCCAAGAAGACCTTGTGCGTATGATCGTGCCTATGGCAAAAGATGGGAAAGATCCTGTTGGTGCCATGGGGGCCGACGCGCCTTTAGCTATCTTGTCAGATAAACCACAATTGCTATATAGCTACTTCAAGCAAATGTTTGCGCAAGTAACGAATCCTCCAATTGATTCTATTCGTGAGGAAATGGTTACATCTACACGGGTTATGCTTGGTAACTCTGGTAATTTAACAGAACCTAACAAAGCTGGTACCTATGCATTGTCAATGCGTACCCCAATTCTTACAAACCAAGAATTGGCGTCCATCAAAGCTCTTGATTGCCGTCGTATGAAATCTGTAACTTTGCCAATTCTATTTGACCCAACTAAGGGTGCCGAAGGCTTGCGTGATGCATTAGATGAATTGTGTGCTAAGGCAGAAGAAGCAGCTCGTACAGATCAAAATGTATTGATTTTATCCGACCGTGGTGTCGATGAACATCATGCGCCAATTCCAGCGTTGTTGGCTGTAGCAGCCGTTCACAATCACTTGATTAGTAAAGTATTGCGTACAGAAATTGGTCTCATTCTTGAATCTGGTGAACCTCGTGAAGTACATCACTTCTGTACATTAATTGGCTATGGGGTAACAGCTATCAACCCATACTTGGCGCTTGAAACTGTACGCGATTTGCAAGCTCGGAAACGCCTTGGCGATATTACACCAGAACAAGCAGAAAAGAACTACATCAAGGCCGCTGTAGGTGGTATTATGAAAGTTATGTCCAAAATGGGTATTTCCACAGTTCGTTCTTACCACGGTGCACAAATCTTTGAAGCGTTGGGCTTGAATACTAACTTCATTAATAAGTTCTTCGTAAATACACCAACACGTATTGGCGGTATTGGTCTTGGTGGGGTAGCACATGAAGCATTAGCTCGTTTTGAACGTGCTTTCAAATCCGATGAAACAGTACTCGAACCAGGCGGTTGGTATGGTCCTGTAAAAGATGGGGAAGAGCATCTATTCAATCCTAAGACAATCGAACTTTTACAAGAATCTCTTATCAACGGCGACTACACAAAATATAAAGAATACTCCAAAGCGATTCGCAACGATTACCACGTTACATTGCGTTCCTTGATGGAATTGAACTATCCTGTAGGTGGCGGTATTCCTATCGAAGAGGTTGAACCTGAAGAATCCATCGTAAAACGCTTTAAAGCTGGTGCTATGAGTTATGGTGCCATCAGTAAAGAGGCTCATGAAGCTATTGCCATCGCAATGAACCGTTTAGGCTCCACATCTAACTCTGGTGAAGGCGGCGAAGATGTAGATCGTTTTAAACCATTGCCAAACGGCGATAGCATGAACTCCGAAGTAAAACAAATTGCATCTGGTCGTTTTGGGGTAACCGCAAACTACCTCATTCATGCAAAAGAATTGCAAATCAAATGTGCTCAAGGTGCCAAACCAGGTGAAGGTGGTCAATTACCAGGCAAAAAGGTATATCCTGAAATTGCCAAGGCTCGTCACTCCACTCCAGGCGTTGAGCTCGTATCTCCACCACCGCATCATGATATTTACTCCATTGAAGACTTGGCAGAGTTGATTTACGACTTGAAATGTGTAAACAAAGATGCGCGTATTTCCGTTAAATTGACATCTGAAGCTGGTGTTGGCACGATTGCTGCTGGTGTTGCAAAAGCGAAAGCAGATAACATTTTAATTTCTGGATATGATGGTGGTACAGGTGCAGCAGGTCGCACGTCTGTAAAACATGCAGGTGTACCTTGGGAACTTGGTCTTTCTGAAACTCATCAAACCTTGATGCTCAACAGATTACGTGACCGTGTTCAATTAGAAGTAGACTCCAAGTTGATGACTGGTTTCGATGTGGCTGTAGCAGCTATGCTCGGTGCTGAGTTATTTGGCTTTGGCACATTGCCACTCGTTGCGGTAGGCTGTAAAATGGCTCGTGTATGTAATCTTAATACATGCCCTTATGGTGTAGCTACACAAGACGAAAAATTACGTGCTCGTTTCACAGGTAAGCCTGAATATGTTGAAAATTTGATGATTTTCATTGCTCGTGAACTACGTGAAATCATGGCTCGTTTAGGTATTCGCTCCGTAGCTGAACTTGTTGGTCGTATCGATCTTGTGCGTCAAAAATCTCAAGATGATAATTTCAAATTGTCCCGCGTTGATCTTAAACGCATATTGTTCCGTCCGTACATCGATTCCTCTGTAGGTCATATGCACATGGTTGACCAAGATCACGAGTTGGAACGCACCTTGGATATGTCCAAACTTTTGCGTATGTGCCGTCCTGCTATTGAGGACCAAAAACCGATTCGCGCTAAATTGGCTATCACTAACATCAACCGCGTTGTAGGTACCTTAGTTGGTTCTGAGGTGACTCGTCGTTATGGTGAAAGCGGTTTGCCAGACAATACAATCAAGTTGAATTTCGAAGGCTCTGCTGGTCAATCCTTCGGCGCTTTCATCCCTAAAGGCATGACACTAGAACTTGAAGGTGATGCGAATGATTACCTCGGTAAAGGTTTGTCCGGTGGTACAATCACTGTGTATCCACCGAAGAAATCCATCTTTGAAGCTGATGAAAATATACTTATCGGTAACGTTGCCTTCTATGGTGCAACCTCTGGTACATCCTACATCAACGGTGTGGCCGGGGAACGTTTTGCCGTTCGTAACAGCGGTATCACTGCCGTTGTGGAAGGCGTCGGCGACCATGGCTGTGAATACATGACTGGTGGCGAAGTGCTCGTACTCGGTAAAATTGGCCGTAACTTTGGAGCAGGTATGTCCGGTGGCTATGCGTACATCCTCGATTGCGATGAACGCTATGTCAATACAGGTCTCGTAGAATTACGTACAGCCAATAATGATGACCTTAAACGCATTAAAGATCTAGTAGAACAACATGTATTGCATACAAATTCCGCTAAAGGCCGTCACATCTTAGAAAACTGGAATAATTTTGTAAACAGATTTACAAAAGTTGTGCCCGTAGCCTATGAAGAAATGCAAGCTGCTATTGAACGCTTCAAAGAACAAGGCTTGTCCTTGGAAGAAGCACAATTGGCTGCATTTAAAGAAAAATATGCAAAATAAGAAATTTTCAAAAAAACACTAGCCTCTGGCTAGTGTTTTTTCTATGCGATTGATTATACTAGATTTTCATTGAATAAAATTGATATAATAAATATAATTTAGCAGATAAGGTATCGTGAGTTAATGATTTGTTTATATTGATTTTGTGGAGAAAATTATGAAACTAAACATTACTAATGTAGGGAAAATTGGCTCTGCAACATTTGAATTTAATGGTATTACTGTTATTGCGGGAAATAACAATACCGGTAAGAGTACCGTAGGGAAAAGTCTGTTTGCATTATTTCATCGATTTTTAAATATTAATAAGGCTATTAAATCATATCGGTATAATGCATTAATAAAAAGAGTTAGAAATTTAGATATAAAATATGGACCGTCTGATAGTTGGATGTATTCACGTGAAGAATTAGTTCAAAGATATAATTTGAAAAAGATTAGTGAGTTAATTGAAAATAATCTAGAAATATCAGATTTACCTGATCTTATTAGTTCTTCCATTGTAGTCGAAAATGCAGATAAAGATGAGTTCTATGAAGAATTACTATCAGGGTTAAATGATGTTAAGTCAATCGGAGATAAACGATTAAAAGAGGAGATTATAACACAGTTTTTTAATAATATATTTGCATCACAAATTAATAATGTACAAAATAAATCTTCAAATGCAATTTTAGAGTTAGAAGTTAAATCTAAGCCCCTACGTGTTGAATTTAAAGATGATAAATGCATATTGGTAAATGATGATATTGCATTGACTAATAAAGCTATATATATAGATGATCCATATGCGATTGATATCAATTTTAGATATGGACATTATGGTCATAATATTGGTCGAGAACAAATTAATAATATATTATCGAGACTCTTACATAGTAGCAATTCTGAGGATTTAGTAGATAAGATTATAGCGACTGATAAATATGAGGATATTGAGAATATTATTGATTCTGTAATAATAGGACGGCTTATTGAGAATGAAAAGGGTGAGTTTACTTTACAAAATGATGAATTCCCAGATGGAATTAGTGTTAGTAATATTTCAACAGGCGTAAAATCATTTCTTATAATAAAAAAGTTGATTACTGATAATATTATAAATGAAAAAGATGTAATTATCTTTGATGAGCCTGAGATACATCTGCACCCAGAATGGCAAATTAGATATGCTGAGTTAATTGTTTTAATTCAAAAATATTTTAATTTAACAATACTTTTAACGACACATAGTCCGTTTTTCTTAAGAGCAATAGAAGTCTTTTCTAAAAAGTATGGAACTGAAGATAACTGTACATATTATATGGCTAAGATCAAGAATGAAAATAGTATATTTGAAAAGATATATGATACATCTGATGTGTATGCTAAGATGGCAGATGCTTTTTCTGTATTAGATAAAATTAATGATGATATTGAGGAGAGAAATAATTGTGAGGATATGTGATTATGTGTATATCAGTATTAGATAATTATTTAGGGGCCTATCAGCATCATATAAAAACAGTTTCAGATATTTCGGTAGATGATTCAAATAATAATGTGAGATGTTGCGAGAGTAATATTCGAACTTATAGTTTTGATGATATTATTAAGGAATTTTGTGATAAATTAGATGTTGAAGTAATTGCTAGTGTTGATGCTATATCTTTTTATGATGGTTGGCTAAATTTAATTGAATTTAAAAATAGTTCTTGTGCAGGACGAAAAACTCAATTTGGTCTTAAACGTAAATTTAATGATACGGTTCGTTATTTTGAGAGAATAGTGTTGAACAAGTGCTTTTTGGATCAAACAGACATACAAACTCGTATTATATTAGTTTTTAATCCAGATAATCCTGACGGATATAATGATATAAAGAACGGGTTAAATAAATATGCTAAGCGATTGCCAGCAGATAAGTATAAGTTGAAAACATTAAGTGAGTATTGTAATTTACTACAGCTATGTAATGAATTTAAAATTTTATATTCAAATGAATTTGTAGAAGAAATTTATAAATATATTCCGTCTGAATAGGTGGGGTTCAAATATTAATTTAGTTTTAAGTTGCTTGATATATTTGTATTAGTATTACACATATATAAGAGAGTTAGCTAAGAAAGGTTATATATAATATGCTCTTTCTTAGCTAGACTTCTTTATATACATCATGTATAATATTTATATTGCAATATTGGATCATGGCAGTTCTCGGGCCTGTGCAATGGGGGCCTGTGAATCGTGTCAGGACTGAGAGGTAGCAGCACTAAGCGGTAACTCTCATGTGCCACGGGAACCCCGGGGGCTGTCGTGATCGAATATTGCAAGGCGGCCTGTGGGGCCGCTTTTTTTATGTCTAATTGATGGGCTCAAATGACTAGTGTAAATTACTGATAAAACTCTATAAAATGAGTCAGATTTTCTTGAATATGGTATAATAAAGTATTGTAAGTTTCGGAAAAAGGGGGTGTTCCAATGGCATATATTGCGCTATATCGTAAGTATCGTCCTCAGACATTTACCGATGTAGTTGGTCAGCATCAGGTGTCTGATACGTTGATGCGCGCTATCCGGGAGGATAAGGTAGCTCATGCCTATTTATTTGCCGGTCCACGGGGGACTGGTAAGACGAGCATGGCGAAGATTTTTGCGCGCGCTATCAACTGCGAGTATGGTCCAACGGATCACCCTTGTAACGAGTGTAGTGCTTGTAAATCGATTTTGAGTGGACAGTCCATGGATGTTCTTGAAATCGACGCCGCATCAAATCGTGGTATCGATGAGATTCGTGCTCTCCGTGAAAGCGTCAAATTTATGCCTGTTGAAGGGCGTAAAAAGGTTTTTATCATAGACGAAGCCCACATGCTTACTACAGAGGCGTGGAATGCGCTTTTAAAAACCATAGAAGAACCTCCTGCTCATGTGATGTTTATCTTTGCGACTACAGAAATTGAAAAATTGCCTGTTACTATCGTGTCTCGTTGTCAGCGCTATACTTTTAGACGTATTACTTCTGATGACATCGCACAGCGTTTATCTTACGTAGCAGAAAAAGAAGGCTTTGGTCTTGATTCTGCAGCGGCGCAGCTCATTGCTGTTCATGCAGATGGTGGCTTGCGTGATGCCTTGAGTATTTTAGACCAATGTGCCGGTATGGCAACGGGCTCTATTACACCGCAAGTGGTGGAAGAATTAATCGGTCTCGTAAGTAAGGAATGGATTATTCACTTCCTAGATGCTTTGCGCAATGGTGATGGCCCTAAAGTATTATCCTACGTTCACGATGCTTTGGCAGAAGGTCGCGATGCAACGCAGATTATGGAAGCTCTTATTCAACATGTGCGCGCCTTGCTCGTTGGTAAGGTGGCTCCTGATGCAGATGAACTCAAGGTATACGATGCCTTTAAGGATGAGTTTCTAGCTCAGGCCAATAGCGTTGATTTCAATGAACTTAACCAATATGTGCGTAGTGCTCAATCCATCATGAATGATGCGAAACAAGTGGACAATCCACGAACCATCATTGAAATGGGTCTACTCGTGCTTTGTGCTAAATTAGGCGCTGTTGATGGAAGTTTGGAAGACCGTGTATATGCTCTAGAAAGTGCTGAGCGATCTGAACGAAATGATTTATTGAACCGCATGGCTCAATTGGAACAACGAGGTCCAGCGGCTCCTACATCAGCTTATGGTGCTAATGCATTTGCTCCACCTAGCGGCTATGCGAACAGCTTTGTTCCTGTAGATAATGCTGCTGTACAGAATTCTTCCATGAGTAGTATTCAAAATACTGCTGTTGGCACTGTGCCACCTCCAAGCAGCGTAGGTATGACACCACCGCCTGCGAATGTGGGTATGACTCCACCGACTGCGAGTGTAGGTATGACGCCTCCACCGATGGGAGCACTAGGTAGTACACCGCCTCCGATGAATGGAGTGGGTATGGCTCCGCCACCAATGGGCGGCGTTGGCATGGCGCCACCACCGAATAATGGGGACCCAGTTTCCCGAAAAACCATGAGAAACCAAGCTAAAGGTCGCGGTAAAAAAGGCATTAGTACACAGGCCCTTATCAATGAACAAATCTTATCTGCTCAAGAGTATCGCAATGTACAGTCCAATGTGATTAAATACTTGAAGGATAGTAATCGCAATATGACCTCTACCGTTATCGGTCAAGGTCAGCTGGTGTACGTAGACCAAAGCAAGGCGGTCATGGCCTTTAAAAATACATTGCATCTCAATGTAATGACCAATGAAGTGAACTTGGCGGAGGCGGTTGATGCTTTCACTTATACACTGGGCTATGCAGTACATGTAGAAATCGTGGATGCCCTCACGCAAGTTTATAAAGACTATAAAAAGGCTGCTGGTAGCACCACACAACGCCAAGTAAAAGCACCTCAACGACCACAAGAACCGATGGTTGACGTAAAGACGACCTCCGGTGCGGAACCGACACAAATGGATTTAACCAATGATCCGCAAGAGAGTAAACCTGATTCTGCAGCTGTGGACGCGGCTAAGGCTGCGGCGATGGCGTTTTTAGCTAAGAAAACAGGCGGTGCTGTTGCAAATACAGCAGTTAGTGATAGTGCGAATACAAGTACAATAGATGCATCAGAAACTGCATCAGGAGCTGATGTAGAAACAGAGTCGGCATCCGTTGGTGATGTGCCGATCACATCTTTTGATGGTAGTCCATCTAATCAGGTTCCTGATGGTGAGATTCCTATTGAGTCTCTAGCGGGTTCTATTGAAGGGGATGATATTCCAGTTCATTCCTTTGATGATGTGCCTGTAGATGATATGGAGGGTTCTTATGTATCATCCTTAGATGATATGCCACCACATCCATTAGATAGTGTGACTGTTATCAGCGAGGATGGTGAAGTGTTAGAGCGCCCTATGGATAGCGGTGCGCATATCGAGGTGGAAGCTGTCCCAAAGTCTGATGGGGGTGAACCTCGTGAGGAAACCCCGCATCAAGGTGATGACAAAACTATGCTTTCACCAGCACCTATTGAAGTAGAGGCTATCGATAGTGTTACGGTGGCTCGAGAATACGCCTGGGATCCAGAGCATATGACAGAAGAGGAACGAAACAATCCTCTCTTGGCGGAAACATTAGAAAAATTATCTGAAGACCATGACATCATAGTCGAGGTTATCGAAGAATAAATAAAAAAGTAATTGTTAGATAATAACCTTTGGCTTTCGGGCTATTAGGTGACACATATGTTATAAATCTATGTCATATATTGTTAATGATGTGGACTTAGAATATTAGTATAGGACGATGTCCTAAAAGGAGGAAATATAATGTTTGGTAAAGGTATGGGCAACATGGCTGGCATGATGAAAAAAGTTCAAAAGATGCAAGAAGACATGAAGAAAATGCAAGAAGAGTTAAAAACTCGTACTGTAGAAGCTTCCGTAGGTGGCGGTGCAGTAACCGTTGTGATGAACGGTGAAAAAATCATCGAATCTTTGAAATTGAATCCTACAGCTGTTGATCCTGAAGATGTAGAAATGTTAGAGGATCTAGTAATGGCTGCGGTAAACGAAGCTAGCAAAAAAGTAGACGACCTCTTGGCTCAAGAAATGGGCAAAGTGACTGGTGGTCTAAACTTGCCAACAGGTTTATTCTAAATGACAAACGCTTTAGAACGGCTCGTAGAACAGCTGCGCCGCTTGCCTGGCATCGGCTCCAAGTCGGCTAGACGCTTGGCTTATCATTTGGTAGAAATGCCGAAGGAAGAGGTAGACCGCCTCGTGGAAACCATCGTAGAAGCGAAGGGGGCTACGCGTCACTGTTCTATTTGCTTTAACTTATCAGCTCAAGATCCTTGTGAATTCTGTAGCAATCCAAATCGCGACCAAACGACGATTATGGTTGTTGAAACATCTCGTGATGTCATTGCTATCGAGCGCAGTGGTGATTATAAGGGCTTGTATCATGTATTGGAAGGCGCTTTGTCCCCTATGGAGGGCATCGGTGCCGATGATATTCGCGTAAAAGAATTGATTGCACGCCTTCGTGATGGTGTTGTACAAGAGGTGATCCTCGCGACAGACCCAGATGTCGAAGGGGAAGCAACAGCTCTGTATTTGGCGAGATTATTAAGTCCAAGTGGCATCAAGGTAACGCGCATTGCTCGCGGTGTTCCTGTGGGTGGCGATATCGAATATGCCGATGAATTAACGCTAGGCGGTGCCGTAGTGAACCGTCAAGAAATGAAAGGATAGTAGTATGGGAGCTTTATTAGCATCACCGATTATATCGGCGGTTATTTCCATTGCTGTAGCCTACATTGCTTTCAAAGTAGCATTTTTCACCATTAAACGGGTGGCTATGAATGTTGTGATGGGTGGGTTAACCTACTGGGTATGCGTTCATATACTTAATATTCCAATGGATATTGGGGTGGGTATTTGGGCATTAACAGCAATTTTAGGCCCTATTCCTATGGCCTTAGCTGCTATATATTACGGCATTAAATAACAGGAGGTTTTTATGCTTATCAATCGTGAACAACAACGCGTTATTGATGAAGTGGAACAGAATATCCTCTTGTTAGCGTCCGCTGGGACGGGAAAAACGAATACACTTGCTTATCGGGTGGCTCATCTCATCGAGGGTGGCTATGCGAAAGCGGAGAATATCTTGTGCATGACCTTTACGAACAAGGCCGCAAACGAGATGAAAGGCCGCATTCAATCGCTCGTGGGCAGTCCTGCAAAGGCTGTGGAGGTTAGTACATTCCACAGCTTTTGCTTTTTCATTCTCCAACAAGAGGGCAAGCGCAATGAAACCTTGTACACGGACGTGACTATCTTTGACGAAGAAGACTGCAAGGAACTATCTGAACCGTACCGTCCTGGTAAATTGCGAGAAATGTCCTTTGCTAATGTTATCTCCATGGTGAAAGAATATCGTTCCTTATATGGCTTTTATTCTGATGATCTCGTAGGTGACTACAAGCGGACAATTGAACGCTTACAGAAGGAACAGCGCGAAGTCATTGAGCAACAATTCTCTAGCTTTGGCAATGTCCTCTACAGTGAACTCCATGATTTTTTGAACCATGGTCACGAATGGATTGCTGCGTATGATGAAAGCTTAGCTTCCGTGCACGGCCTAGATTTTACAGATCTCATCTGCGGTGTTCATCGCCTATTCCAAGACCCTGTAGTTCGTGAGCGCTGGCGCAGCCGTTACAGCTATATCTCTGTAGATGAAATGCAAGATACAGGCGTACTAGAGTACAAAGTTCTAGAAATGCTGTGGGAAGGTAATCACGTACTTTTGTGTGGTGACTATTTCCAAACGATTTACGAATGGCGTGGCTCCGATCCGTTCCGCTTACTCAAGCAATTTGATGCGGATTTCAAGCCTTTAAAAATCATCTTCTACGAAAACTATCGTTCTAATTGGACGCTCTTTACGATGGCTTTCAAAACCTTACAAAATATGTTCCCTGACCTGGTTGGGTCTATCTACACTGAATTGCCTCGTGCTAATAGTGAAAGCAAGGGTAAGCCTGTTCTCATTAAAGGTTGTAAAAATAGCTACCTTGAGGGCCGATATATCTACGAAGCTATCTGTGCATTACCGAAGGATGCTAATATCGGCGTTCTCGTGAGGGATAATAAAAAGGCACAGCAGTTAAGTGATTCTTTTGAACGTCTTAACGGCGAACGACCTGAAGAGGAACGCCGTCACTTCATGATTATCGACGAGTTTAAATTCTTTAGACGTCAAGAAATAAAGGACATTATGGCCTACTTCAAACTGCTAATGAATCCAAACGACTCTGTCAGTGCGAAGCGCATTATCAAGCGATATGTTGCTGGTATTGGTGACGCTCGTATCGCTGCGATTGAAAGCCCAGAGACGCGCCAAGTAGGTTTAAAATTGACAGATTTTATGGATATGCCTATCTTTGAGGCGGAGCCTTATGCAAAGCTTGTCAGTGGTTTAGAGCAGCACGAAGTAGTTGTTTATGACGTGGAGAGCACCGGCACAGATACGTCTCAAGACCGCATCATTCAAATTGCAGCTATCCGCATCGATGAAAATGGACAGGTCTTAGAGGCCTTTGAACGCTTTATCAATCCAGGTATACCTGTTGGTCAATCCGAAGAGGTACACGGCTTCTCCGATGCGTATTTACAAGAACACGGCGAAGATCCGGCTACAGTACTCAAAGCGTTTAAGGAGTTTTCTAAGGATGCTATTATCGTAGGTCACAATGTAAACTATGATGTGACCATCTTTACGAATGAATTGGCGCGTCATAACTTAGGTAATCCTGAGTTCAAGGCTATTTACGATACCCTCGATATTTACCGTCGTTTTTATCCTAATTTGCCAAATCATAAATTGGGCTTCCTAGCATCTAAGTTCCCTATACATCATGAGCCAACACATAATGCAATGGATGATATCTTGGCCACTGCACAGCTTTTAATTTATGCGGTGAAAGAAAAAATCGTACCGACCACAACGGGTCGCATGGTAGCTATAAATAAATATAAGGCAGCTTTCACGGATATCGCCTCTCAAATGGCGACCTTGCGTAGAAAAGCCTATACGGAGATGCCAACGAAATTATTGGTGTATATCATGAACCAAATGGGGGTTCTAGAATACTATAAATCTCATGGAGAAGCGGCAAAGGTAGAGCATATACGCGATTTATATCGCATCATGGAAAAACTAGATACGGCTTATGAAGGGTCACCAGGACTAGCGCGGTTAAATCAAATCTTACAGATGGCGGCCCTTACGGCGGGCGAACCTGCACAGCAAGTACGAAATGAAGATCGTATTCCTATTATTACCATTCACCAAGCGAAGGGCAGCGAGTTTGACCATGTATTCTTGGCCGGGCTAAACGAAGGAACTTTCCCGAGTCCCTTTGCCATTGCAGAAGGTCGTGAAGACGAGGAAAAGCGTTTATTCTATGTGGGCATTACTCGGCCTAAACAAGAATTGACCATTACCTTTGAACAGACGAATATAAGAGGTCGAGCTGTTCAACCAAGCTCGCTACTCAACTATATGCCACGAGATCCTGAACTCGTAGAAAGGAGATACTGATGGCGCGAAAAAAACATCGTCCTGATGATATTCTGTGGACCGTGACCGCTGTAGATATAGACGCTGTGCTTAGTCAGAAATATGCAAAACAAAATTTGTCTAATAACGGTCGAGACGTATTTAGTAGCAGTCGAGGTATATCGAGTAGCAATCAAGACATGTCAAGTGGTGATCTAGAACATACTGGCGAAGCATGTGATATTTCACTTGGTGAAGTATTAGATACTAAATATCCTCGAAAATCTTTAGTTAAACTTTTTGAAGAGAAATTAATCCATATTAATGGGCATAAGGCTACATCAAAGGATGTAATTTCCGTAGACGATGAGATCTGGATTGCTATGGCAAAGGAAAAAATAGATCACGACCCTATCGAAATGGACTTACGCATTCTGTATGAAGATACTGATCTCCTTATTGTGGATAAACCAAGTGGTGTGACGGTAAACTCTAAAGACCAAATATCCCTTGCCAATGGGGTGGCGTACTATTTTAAAGAACATGGTATCAAGCGAAAGGTACGTTTCTTGAACCGTCTCGACAGAGATACGACGGGCTGCATTGTCATTGCAAAAAGTGGGTTAGCACAAAGTATTTATCAACAGCAAATGGATGATAATACCTTTGAAAAGTGGTATATGGCGACTGTGGAAGGCATTGTAGAAGCCGATGAAGATTCTTTGGTATTTCCTATGGAACGCAGTGCTGATGGGGTTCATTACGAAGTGAATCCTAAGGGAAAAGAGACTCGTACAGATTTTTCCGTCCTATGTAGACATTCTTCCCAGCCTGTGGATAACTCTGTGAATAAGTCTGAAAATTCTGTGGATATAGGACTAAAAAATGTGGATATAGAATTAGTAGATGTGGATAAAAATAATCCAAATGTGGACAAAACTGTGTATAAGTCCAATAAATGTGGATATACTGAGGTTTTAGTTCGTTTGTACACAGGGAAAACACATCAAATTCGAGTAGCTTTCAGCCATTTAGGGCACCCTCTTGTAGGAGATACATTATACGGTGCACAACCTACGGGACAGCCATTCCAATTGCGCGCTCAAAAGGTAGTATTTACACACATTCGCACAGGAGAGCATATTACGGTTATGGCATAATCTGATCTGGTTAACTCGTTATGTAATACAAAATACTAGTTTGTTAGTCATAAGTTTGTACTATACATTGTGAAGTCACAATACATCAAAGTTCCTAATTGAGAAATGAGAATTATTGATAATTCAGTAAAATCAATAAGTTTAAAAATATTTTTCAAGAAAAATAATGACAAATGATAATCGATAAGCTATAATATAAATAGGAGCAAATCGATATAGTTCAATTTAAGAACTATAAATCAGAATGTAAGAGGTGTAGTATGATTTTACAAGATAATGGTGCAGCACGTAATCGGGGGATTACGCTTGCCAGTATAAAAGGCATTATAGGTAATGTCGTTCTCGTTATTTTTAAAATGATTGTGGGCCTTGCGTCTAATTCTATCGCCATCATCCTTGATGCAGTAAATAACTTAACAGATGTATTGTCCTCTGTATTAACTATTGTGGGTACGAAATTAGCCGCCAAAGGGGCTGATAAGGAGCATCCATTTGGTCATGGTCGTATAGAATATATGACTACTATGGCCATAGCTTTCATCATTCTCGGTGCAGGTATTGGATCCCTTAAGGAATCTGTGGATAAAATTATCCACCCTGAGGTATCTACATTTGATATTCCAGGTCTTGTTATCATCGCTGTTGCCATCGTGGTGAAAGTAGTGATGGGCCGTTACATCAAGGCACAAGGAGAAAAATATAAATCCGATGCGCTCGTAGCATCTGGTATAGATGCCCTTTTTGATGCGGTGATTACCTTTGCTACATTGGTATCTGCAGGCTTAGTATTTTTCTTTAACTTTGATATTCAAGGTTATGTGGGCGCTGTTATTTCTGTTCTGATTTTAAAAGCGGCGTATGATATTTTACGTGAAATGTATAACCATTTGCTCGGTGTTCGAGCAGATGATAATTTAATCCGTAATATTAAAGAAACTATCGCACAGCATCCGAATGTGGGTGGTGTATATGACTTGGTATTAAATAGCTATGGTCCGGGAGAAACAATTGGTTCCGTTCATATTTCTGTACCAGATTCTATGACAATGGCAGAAGTTCATCCATTAACAAAGGGCATTGCGGTTCATCTTTATAAAAAGTTTGGCATCAATATGACTGTTGGTGTATATGCTGAAAACAAACCAAGTGTAGAAGTACTTGAAATTAGAAAAGCTCTTGATCAAGTTATTAGTTTATATACACATGTAGTACAAGTACATGCCTTCTACGTACAAGAAGAAAAGAAGGTTATCTACTACGATATTATCTTTGACTTTGACGAAGAAGATCCACATAGTACATTAGAAAAAATCAAGGCAGAAATGCAAAAACGTTACCCTGATTATACACAATTCGCTATTGTGGATACGGATTTTAGTAACTAATTTAGTAATATTGATTTTGATATTTCTGCGAATAGAAACATCTAAGTATATCTCTTTGCTATATAGGACAATTTCATAACCAATATTATAAAATTAAAGGCTTTTACCAGTAATTGACAGAATATAATCAGTCAAGAATTGGCAGAAGTCTTTTCTTTTATTAGTCGACAGATTTAGTTATACTATAGGTAAGAGAGAGGTGGTCCTATGTTGCAATGGATACAAAAGCATTATATTGTTGGTTTTTTGCTTTTACTTATCCTTATTTTGTGTGCCTTACACCTTAGTGGTACGAGAAATGAGGCTCGAATTTTACCAAAACAAGGGGTAATTATAGAAAAGGATATTGCGGTTGATATTAATCGTAATCCTACTGCGGCATTAAAGATTCTGAGTGCATCTAATTATTCTGAATCGTATACTATCGATGTATTACCCATTTTAAAACAATATAACTGTTATATTGTTGATTATCTTATTATTAATGAGGAACTATATCTACTCGGATGCTCTAATGATACTATTCCTGATATGAAGTTGTATCCACTTTTGATTTTTAAAATCAATGATACATCTTTAGTTTCTAATATTATTGGATATGATTTAGATAAATTTTCTGCTTCCTTAGATTATATAGATGGAAAAATTATAGCCTCTAATCGAGATGGAGAATATATTATAGATGCTAATTTATCTGCTTCTAAAATAGTTGATACAGATCCATGTTTGGTTCAACAAAAGAAAGAAAGTAAACATGGTATTAAAAATGATAAAGTAATATTAGACTCTCTTATTCCTAGAGAATTATATATAAATGGTAAGGTAGGAGATACTTATTTGCTCACGGTTACTCCTCTTATATATGCGAAACCAAATATGAATTTACCTTTTGATTTTTTTAAAGCTGAACAGTATTATGGTATTCCTATATATGAAAATATGATGTTGTTCTGGAATGTTAAGACTGATGAGATGGAACGCTATGAAAATCTAAAATCGATTACCTCTTTTAATATTAAATATATGGATATGAACTACGATACTAAACGTTTTGAACGATGGAACCAAATCATTAATAGTGTCAGTCCTAAAAATTAAGTATGACTTGATATTAAACTGTTTAATGAATATAATAGAATGTGTTGTATAAAATATAATTTGTTTTGATGTATCCTAACTAAGGAGAGATGGAATGAAAAAAATTGCTCTTACCGCATTAGCTGTAATGGCGGTTGTTGGTATGTTCGCGGTTCAGCCTGCAGATGCAAAAAAGGTAGAACAAGATCCAGTAGTGGCACCTATTGATATGCCTATGAATGATGAAATTCAACAGGTTAATGGTGTGTCTAAATCAACAAATAAAGAAACACGACGTTTGTCTAATAATTTAGCAGAAGCTACAAAAGTGATGATTAAAAAGAATTGGAAGACCATTTATATTAAAGCTGTTCCTACGGGAGATAAGGATTCTGTACGCTTTTATTACAAAGATAATAGAGGTCAAGTATACAATGGCCAAGTCATTAGAAATACAGGTCTATCCAAGGGTAAATATATGGCCGGTTCTTTACATCAAACAGAGGCCTTGCAAGAATTAGTTAATCACTTGCAACAGAATGATCAAGAAGTACCATCCTCTATTGATATCATAATCACTCAAGAAGGCTATCGCATTAAGACTATCTTTAATTACAATGAAGATACAAGTAACTTACCAGCATATCTACAACAATATGAACAACAAAACTTCCCGTCAATGAAGTAAAAGAAAAGCTCGTGCATAGCACGAGCTTTTTTGTTAGATTACGTAATCATCGGAATCGTCTTTTTTAGGTTTTTTGTAAAGTTCTTTTACGCCTGCCATTTCGATGAGTTCTTCCCCAAGGGCATCTTCATCGTCCGTGTTAAGCATGGAGTAGAAGGCCCAAAGAATAATAAACCAAATTGGTGTGAACAAGAGGGCAATTCGCGTATCTTCGTTTAAGGCTAGAATGGCTAAAACGAAAACGAAGAACGCGAGGATAACGTAATTCATTACTGGGTATAGAGGCATTTTAAATTTAGACTGTGCCACTACATCAGGATTTTTTTTGCGATATTTGAGATGGCAAATAACCATCATGGCCCAAATAAAGATAAAGCAGAACGTAGAGATTGATGTAATCATAACGAATACTGCTTCAGGCATTACGTAGTTGAGTACAACCGTAATCAATAATACGGCTGCCGAGAAAATCGTTGCTTGGTATGGCACACTGCTGTGAGTCAAGCGGCGCATCGAACTCGGGGCGTGACCGCGTTTTGCCAAGGCGTAAATCATACGACCAGTACTGAAGATACCGGAGTTTGTAGCAGATGCTGCAGAGGTAAGAACAACGAAGTTTACGATACCTGCAGCGGCTGTAATACCAACGGCGGTAAATACAGCCACAAATGGACTTGCAGCAGGGTTAACGGCAGTCCAAGGGTAAATACTCATGATGATGGCTAAAGAGCCTACATAGAATAAAATAATACGCAATGGAATATTGTTTATGGCCATTGGAATAACCTTTTCAGGATCTTCTGTTTCGCCAGCCGTTAAACCTACGAGTTCTATGCCTGTGAAAGCAAATACAACCATTTGGAATGATAGGATAAAGCCCATCGTTCCATTCGGAAACCATCCTCCGTAATTCCACATATTACTAAAGGCGGCGACGCCAGCATCTGTAGTAAAACCTGTAACAATCATGATGATACCGATGATGATAAGAGAGATAATAGCGATTACCTTAATCAAGGCAAACCAGAATTCCATTTCGCCGAAATGTTTTACAGCTGTCAAGTTCATTAACAACAAGACGATTAAAACGAGTAAGGCGGGTATCCATTGAGGAAGCCACGGTATCCAGTACTGCATGTAGAGGCCTACGGCCGTTAAGTCTGCCATGGCTAGTGAAAGCCAGCAAAACCAGTATGTCCATCCCGTGATAAATGCTGCTCGATCCCCTAAGTAATCTTCTACAAAGTCGATAAAAGAGTGGTGATTTAGGTTAGATAACAATAACTCGCCTAGTGCTCTCATAATAAAGAAGCACATAACACCTGTTATTAGGTAGGCGAATATGATGGATGGACCAGCCAAGTGAATGGCGCGACCGGAGCCTAAGAATAGGCCTGTACCAATAGCACCGCCGATGGCGAGCAACTGTACATGCCTGTTCTTAAGACCCCGTTTTAACTGATGAGTATCAGACATAATAAAGACCTCTTTTCTACAAACTATCTATAAATATAAAGGCTATGGATTACCACAGCTTTAACAATCTATAGAATCTTTAAAACTATTTTTTTATAATACAGTATCTATTCTAAAAAGTCAAATGTATTTTTACAGTAGACAAAAGATGATATGATTTTCTGATAGAGTATATCCTTATATTGATAAACGCATAGAATATCCTTTTTTGGAAGTTAATTGACGAATAATATAAAATAATTTATAATAAGTACACTTACAATAAAAAGGAGGATATAAAATGGAATTTAGTTTTAGTTTGAAAATAAAAGCAACAAAAGAAGCTGTGTGGGCGTACTATGCGAATATCGAAAAATGGTATGACTGGGAAGAGGATCTAAAAAATATTACATTAAACGGTAAATTTGAGACCGGTTCATGTGGTACAATGGAGCTTGAAGGCATGCCGCCTATGGAATATCAGCTTACTCTTGTAAAACCTTTTGAAGAGTTTTGGGATAAGACTGAAACTCCATTTGGTGCTATTCTTTTCGGACATCAAATAATTGATAATCATGACGGAAGTGTAAATGTAAAGCATACTGTAAGCTTAGAAAGTGAAGATAAGCAACATTTGGAATTTTTAAGTCAAGTTTTTTCGGATGTTCCTCAATCTATATTTATTCTAAAAAATTGTTTAGAAAGATAAGGTGATTGCTGTTTGTTTACATCAAAATATAAAGACAATTCAGAAAAATCAACAGGATTATTGTTCATGAGGGTGTACAATAAATGGCATTTTACTATAAAACAAGCGTTAAAAGAGTTGAACTTAACACATCCTCAATTTGTTGTTTTAGCGTCTCTTGCTTATCTATCACAACATGATAACGAAGTTACACAAGTTATGATTTCAAAACTTTCAGGGATAGATGTTATGACGGTATCTCAAATATTGAGCTTATTGGAAAAACGTGGTTTTGTAGAGCGAAAAGAGCACTCTAGAGATACACGTGCGAAAGCGGTTTTTTTAAATGAAAAGGGTAGTGCAATATTACAAAAAGCAGTTCCATTAGTTGAAGAAATTGATGAAGTCTTTTTCGGAAAGCTAAAGAGTGATGAAGCTCAATTTAAACATCTTCTTGGCAGATTACATGAAGAGTAAGGTGTATTAATTTTCCGATTCTTGTGGAGGCTATTATGAGACGTCAAGATCGTATTGTTACAAATATAGATGAAATTAAAGATATTTTAAACAGCACGCGTATCATTCACCTAGGCATGATAGATGGTGATTACCCTTACGTGGTACCTTTACATTTCGGCTATGAATTTATAGATGATGTACTTCATATTTTTGTGCATGGATATCATGAGGGGAAGAAGTTTAGTTTGATTCAAGCGAATCCTCATGTATTTATCGAAATTGATGGTGATGATGAGGCTCTCGTATCAGGTGGAGATATTCCTTGTAAATATAGCTCGGTTTATTCTAGTGTGATGGGCCGAGGCGAGGCCACCTACTTAGAGCGTGTTGATGAAAAGGCTCATGGTTTACAAGTATTAATGAAGCATCAGACTGGTCGAGAATTTCCCTTTACTGATGCCATGGTAAACTCTGTGGGCGTCGTTCAAATTAAAGTTGTAGACTATACCGCAAAGAGACGAAGACAGCTTGAACAAGATATTATTATGCCTCCATTAACTAAATAATGACAAAACATCCTATTGAACTCTATTGTAATATAGCGTTTAGTAGGATGTTTTATTATGTATAACTAGTTAGAATTAAAGCAGCTAATGGCTCATAACTATACTTTCACAATAGGAAAGATAAAAGTTTTATGAAGTAGCTAGGGCAACAGAATAGGTGGCATGTTTTTGATATAAATAAGAAAATATATCATTATATGTGTAAAGTATATATCAAGTTTTTATAAAAGGAGAGATCATGAAGAAGCTTATATATAAGTCCGTTTTAGCTGCTATGGCTGTAGGATTATTGTGTGCAGGATATGTTTCAGCTGATGTTGTTAATGATTCAATATCTACCGATAATGTGGGTGTTTCCGCTGCCGTTACATTTGATATGCCTAGAGTTCATCCTGATTCAGCAATTAAGGCATTACCAAGAAAGACTTTATTAGAGTGGCCTATGAAAACGCAAGAAGGGGCTCGTAATTGGAAAGGAATAGTAGAAGCTGCACAGCAACTGCCGTATGAGGTCAAGGCGCCTAGCTATATACCTTATGGTTATCAGTTCTATACAGCGCGTCAAGATCAAAATGATGTATTAGAGGTTGTATATTATAAAAAAGGTGTGACTATCTATCGGGATGGGAAAAAATATATAGATAGTATTATGGCATATAGAATGGGATATTCCTTAGATATCGTAAGAGATACACCATATGTTCTATCTGAGTACGGCGATATTGAATGGTCTAAATCAGGTGATTCTGGTGATGTTTATTTTACAGGTAATCCTGAAACACATATGGTTCGCAGCATTTCGTGGACGAAGGATGGGATGGCTTATTCTCTATTCTTCTTAGAACGGGTGAAAGAGGCTGATGCGGAATTCTATAAGGAGCATGTGGTACCGTTGAAGAGCATTGATAGCTCTCGTTATGAACTAGTTGGTAACTATCCGACAACACCGATTAAACCTAAAACTATTGAAGAAATGAAACAGGAACATGTAGTGCCTATGAAAGCAAAGACTGGCGTGTTTTAGAGAGAAGAAATTATGAGATTGAAAATAACAAAATCATTATTAGCCATGGGAATACTAGCTACCGTGGTAAGCAGCTTTGGAGTACAATCAGTTAGTGCATTATCTCCTTTAGTGGATGAAAATGGACATACAGTTACCACTGATACAGTGGAAAAGAATAAAGAACTAATGAATCGCTATCGGTGGTATGATCAACTTGATAATGGTGATATCCTAGAGCGTAATATTGAGGCAACTACTAATTATTTTGGATATGATTTACAAATTCCGTCTTATATGCCTGAAGATTATGCAGTACGCGATGTAAAGTCAAGAGATTATGACGTATTAGAAATCGTGTATACGGAAACGGGCCATAATGGAGAATATGGTCAGAAATTAACCTTCTCTAATACAGATATTGTGTATCGCATGGGGTGGGCTATCGATACCGTGGTAAAGCCTATATTGGAAAAGACAAAATACGATGCTGATGATGCCGTTAGCTTTACTACCCCTAATGGAATTCCTGTACATACTTTAGGCTCTAGCAACGATTCTGTTCAAATTGCTTATTGGGAAAAAGATAATAAAGTATATATGCTCTACTTTGCCTCTACAAGAAACCAAAACTTTGTAAGCAAAATTGTAGACTCTGTAGGTCCTCTTACTAACGTAGCCGCTGATGATACTCGATTACGTGGTGAACGCAATAATAAGCAACATGTTGAAGAAAATGATGCGCAAAGTGTTAAACAAAATGGTGAACAAGATAGACCTCATTTTGAAACTATTGGTTTGCCACTGCGTACACATACGAATTCTGAGTGGCCTATACTTACGAGTAAATCCATCGGCTTACCTAGCGGTGTAATTGATGCATCTCGTAAGCTGTCCTATGACGTATCTGTACCAAGTTACTTGCCTCTTGGCTATACATACTATGCTACACATTTTTATGATAATGATGTATTAGAAACTGTATATTGGAAGGAAGGTCAAGAATATCAAGAACGCAGCGGACGTTGGGTAAATCATACGATGGTCTTTCGCATGAGCTACTCTATGGATACGGTATGGCCTAAAGAATATGTTCCAACGGAATACCATGACGTACAGTGGATTGACTCTACGCCAACCGGTGATGTGCAGTATACAGGTAATGTAGATAAGGGCTTAGTACGCAGTGTTGCTTGGAGCAAAGATAATATGGCATATTTCTTGTTCTTCCAAGTACCTGTGAAAGTATCTGAAGCAGAGTTTTATAAAGATCATGTAGTACCATTAAAAGATATTGACCCAAGTCGTACAGACTTAATTGGTGTAAAAACGATTCGTTAATACTAAACCCTAATAAGATTCTATAACACGATTCGGTGATGCCATACGACGTTAGCGTTTAGTAAAAGAGTACATAATAAAAAGAACCTATTTCCTAGATATTAGAGTAATATCTTTGGAGATAGGTTCTTTTTATTATGTAATTTACATATATTTTGCTTTTAGGTATTAGTGATTTTATAGCTATCGAATATAAAGTAGCTTTCACTAATAGCATCATTATGGGTATACGTTAATTAGAAGAATACGTAGCGGATAATAACGAGAATCGCCAATACGTACATAATCCAGTTAACTTCTTTTGCACGGCCTGCAATGATTTTGAGTAGAGGGTATGCAATAAGACCTGCAGAGATACCGTTAGCGATGCTGTATGTGAACGGCATTAATACGATAACGAGGAATGCAGGGAAGCCTTCAGTCCAATCATCGAAGTCGATGTTGCGAATGGCACCTAACATGAGGGCACCTACGATGATAAGAACAGGAGATGTGGCTGCATTTGGAACCAAGGATACCAATGGAGCCAAGAATAAGCAAATTAGGAAAAGTACGCCTGTTGTGACAGCTGTTAAACCTGTACGGCCACCAGCCCCTACACCTGCCGCACTTTCAACGAAAGCCGTAATTGTAGAAGTACCAAGCAATGCACCGGCACTAACACCGATAGCATCTACGGTCATGGCTTTACCAAGACCGGGGAATTTACCAGATTTAGGATCTGCGATTTTCGCCTCTGTAGCGGTACCAATCAAAGTGCCCATAGAGTCGAATAATTCTACAAATGTGAAGGAGAAGATAATCGTAATTAAGCCCATGTGAAGAGCACCAGGAATATCTAATTGCAAGAATGCTGCTTTGGAGAAATCAGGAACGGCTAATACGGTGAAGTTCTCAGGCATTGTGGAAAGACCTGTCGCATAGGAGATGATTGTTGTTACTAAAACGCCGATCAAGAGAGAACCTTGAATTTTGCGAGCCATCAATAAAGCTGTAAAGATGAGGCTAAATAGTGCCAACAATGTTTCACCACTGTGCAAATTACCGAGCGTCAAAAGTGCCTCAGATGCTGGAGGGACTAGATTACCATGTGTCTGTACGACTTGACCCAAGGAGTTTGGAGACAAACTTATGGAGATAGCCATCAAGCCGGATAACTTTAAACCGATGATAGAAATGAAAAGACCAATACCAACGGTAATGGCAATTTTCATGGAGGCTGGGATACCTTCAACGATCATTTGTCGTATTGATGTCAATGTTAAGACGAGGAAAACGAGACCAGAAATGAATACCGCACCTAATGCTGTTTGCCAAGATACGCCCATACCGAGAACTACGGTAAAGGAGTAAAATGCCAAGAGGCCAACCCCTGGAGCGAGAGCAATTGGGTAGTTTACGAATAAACCCATAGCAATCGTCACAAGACCTCCACCTAAGGCTGTGGCAATGAGAACCGCATCCTTATCCATGCCTGCAAGACTAAGAATGTTTGGCGCCAAGAAAAGGATGTACGCCATCGTGATAAACGTAGTGATACCTGCTAAAATTTCTGTTTTAACAGTTGTGCCACGCTCACTGAGTTGAAATAATTTATCTAACATTAGATAAAATCCTCCCTATATGAAATTAAAATCATACCTAAATAAAGATATTTCGATATATGTATAGTGTATCATATTTCCCACCATTTTTTGTATGAATTTGTGATATACTATTAATATATTATGAATGATATAGAGGTTAACTTATGAAAATATCTACGAAGGGGCGTTATGCCTTACGGATATTGGCGGATATTGCAGAACACGGGGTAGAAAAAAATGTGCCGATTCGTGAGATTGCAGAACGCCAAGGATTTTCCGATAAATATTTAGAGGGGATTGTATCTCGTTTATCCTCTGCGGGCCTTGTTAAAAGTGGACGTGGTAAATATGGAGGATATCGTTTGGTGAAATCTCCGGCTGAATACAATGTATATGAAATTTTATATGCCGCAGAGGACTCTATTGCTCTCGTGTCTTGTTTAGAAGATGATGTAGAACCGTGTCCTATGTTTAATGACTGCTTGACAGCTCCATTGTGGCAGTATTTACAAGATGAGTTCCGACATGTTATGGAACATGTTTCCTTGCAAGATGTAATGGATCACAAATTTCCAACGGAATAATTGATAGCCCGGAAACTTTAGTTTGAATGATCTTTGAGGATTACTACATTGTATACCTATATTTTAGGTATTTTTTATGGAAAGAGTCGCGTTTCGTATGCGGCTCTTCTTTATATATGAAATTAAAATGTAAAAACATTTTATGAATAGTAACATAGATTGAAATCTAAGTAGAACTGTAATTTAAATGGAACTGTAATTTAAAGTGATTTATGTGTATATTAGTTTATCTAAACGATTTTATGCGGAAGGGAGGATACCATGAGTACAAGTGTATATGATGCTCGAGGTGGCATGCGCAACGTGTGGATTATCACAGCTAGTATGACGGTGCTAGCCATATGTTACACAATGATAATTCCTTTTTTGCCAATATATCTGTTGGAACTCGGTGTTCCAAAGGATGATGTGGCACTTTGGTCTGGCCTCGTCTTTGGTATTACATTCCTAATCGCTGGTATTATGGCGCCAATTTGGGGGAAAATTGCAGATAATAAGGGCAAGAAACGGATGGCTCTACGAGCTGGTTTCGCAATTGCCTTTTGTTATGTTCTCATCGGTATGGTAACGGATCAGTACCAATTGTTGATGGGCCGTGCTTTAGTAGGTTTTGCTAATGGCTTTTATCCTGCGGCGATGACCATGGTCTCCCTCAGTGTGGATGAAAAACAGGTAGGCCGTGCCCTCGGCATATTCCAAACAGGTCTAATTTTAGGTAATGTCGTCGGTCCATTTTTGGGCGGTGCCGTTGAAAGTGTTGTAGGTATGCGTCCTGTGTTTTATATCTCAGGTATAGCCGTATTCATTGCTACTTTGGCAGTATTGTTCCTTGTAAAAGAACCAAAGCTAAATGTAGAAAATATAGCTTCTAATGAACAGTCCTCAAAACCGGTAAAATCTACATCTTTACGAGAGGATTTTAAAGTAGTTCAAGAACAACCTGTATTAGTAAGACTTTTATGGATTTTCTTCTTTATGCAATGTGTGATCATGATGCTACAGCCTATCTTGGCGCTTTATGTAGGTGATATGCAAGGCACTATGGAAGGGGCTGCTATCATTTCGGGTACAATTCTTAGTATCGGTGGTTTAGCTGGTTCTTTAACGACTAACTTATGGGTGCGCCTTGGTGAGCACCGTGGCTACTTTAGAACCATTTCCTACTGTATGCTTGGTAGTGGTGTTGTTCTCTTACTTCAAAGTTTACCAGTAGGTATTTGGTGGTTTGGTGTACTACAAGTGCTAATTGGTTCTTGTATTGTGGGCATCAACCCATCTTTGAGTGCAGCCGTAACTCTCAATACGGATCCAAGCTTTAGAGGTCGCATGTTTGGTATGACGACGACAGCTCAACAATTTGGTTCTATGGTAGGGCCTGTGTTCGCAAGTATTGTATCTACCTACATTGGGATATCCTATGTATTTAGTATTACAGGTTTGTTATTACTCTATATGGGATTCCAATCACGGAAACTATCCGTGCGACATGATATAACAAAAAATGACATTAATCGTTAATCTAAGAATACTGTTTTAGTGCATAATAACAGGCTTTCATACACTTTTAGTGAATAGCAATCCAATATGGGTGGATTGATTGCTTTTACAAAAATATTGGTATATAGTTAGTTTAAGGTAAGTCATTAGTCTCACCGTGTGGGACAGAAAGGAGTTATTATGGTCCGTATCGGTCATACTGTACTCGGCGAAAAGTGTACAAAAATATGTGTGCCTATTGTGGGCACAACAATGAAAGAAATTCTAGATGCCACTGCGGTAGCATGTAATACACCGTGTCACGTCGTGGAGCTACGCATTGACTATTATGAGCGGGCCCACTCCATTGACGCTATCATTGAATTATTAATGCTCATCAAGCCACAACTGAAAGGTCGTGGGTTGCTCTTTACATGGCGTACCAAAGGTGAAGGTGGGGAAAGAACGATTTCCACACAAGATTACTTTACAATGCTAGAACGTTTGATTCCTACCGGATTGGTGGATGCTATCGATATTGAGTTATTCTTTGATCAAGATAGAATGCTTAAAACGATAGAGTTTGCTAAGGTTCATGGAATTACTATTATCATGAGTAACCATGATTTCCATGGTACGCCGAGTCGTGAAGTCATTGTAAATCGACTCATTCAAATGAAAGAGTTCTTAGCGGATGTGCCAAAGATTGCCGTTATGCCTCACACAACTGGTGATGTATTGACGCTCCTTGAAGCAACAGCCGAAGTAAAGGCTTTGTATCCTTCGGATCCAATTATTACGATGGCAATGGGAGAACTAGGTGCTGTTACACGCACTGCAGGTGCTCTATTTGGAAATGCCATGACCTTTGCTTCTGCTGGTAAAACATCAGCACCAGGGCAAATCGATGTACATGCTTTAAAACGAATTCTAGATACCATCGACGTAGATGGCGTATTTGATGAACAACAACATAAACGCGTAAAAGTACATTAAAAAAGTCGGCGAAAGCCGACTTTTTTATATGTTTTGTATTTCTTGTAGTATATTCATTTTTGAAGGGCGAATATAAAAAATATATATGTTTTTATTAATGACTTTATATAGAAATACAGATGTAAATGCTCTTACTTCTAAAGATGTAGAAGGCCTTACTTATATAGAGGAAATAATCTTATAAATACAGTTATATAAACTCTTACAATAAGTTTGCTTCAAAGTCTTCGAGAATAGCCGCCACTGTTTCTGGTGCATTGCGATTATGTTCCACGATGCATTGTGCAAAGCTTTCATACATTGGGGTGCGAGTTTCCTCAAGTTCACGTAAACGTTCTATACCGCCACTAGATAGAACACGACCTGAAGTAGATAGTTTTTCTACAGGTTGTGTTAATTGGTAAATACGCCCATTTTGGCGCAGGTGTGCATAGTTTTTAGGTACTGTTACACAGCCGCCACCAGTGGAGATGACAAGGCCAGTTTGAGTGCCTAGTTTTGCAATCATTTCTGCCTCTTTTTCACGGAACGCAGCCTCCCCTTGTTCTGTAATATAGGTAGAAACATTGCCAATTTCTTTTTCTAGCTCGTGATCCACATCAAACCAAGTACGGCCCATCTCTTTACCGATTGCTCTGCCTACTGTTGTTTTTCCAACACCAGGCATACCGATGAGGATAATATTTTCCTTTTCACGGCGCACATCTCGCAAGATTTGTTCTATCTCTTTCGTACCAAAGCTTTCACCTTGAAAATGATTAGCTGCCTCAACGCCTTGTGCTACGAGGAAAGGTAGACCATCACAGTGTGGAATATCCATCATTTCTGCTTGTAAAAGCAAAACTGTACGGCGCGGATTGTAGATGAGATCTACAACGCCTTCTAATTTGGAAAATTGCATAATATCTATCAGGCTAGCCGGATTATGCGGATACATCCCGATAGGAGTGCAGTTAATGATAATCTGTGCTGTTTCGTAGTAATTAGGTGCATCGGTATAGAGCGGAGCTGTTTTACGGGATAGATGCGTGATGCTCTTAGCACCTAGATCTTCAAGAGCTACGTGAACCGTAGCAGAGGAGGCACCATCGCCAAGGATAATACATTCTTTACCGGATACATTTATACCAGCGTGTTCTAGAGTAAATACGAAACCATCGTAATCTGTATTGTAACCATGCCATTTGCCGTCTTTACGAACCATCGTGTTTACACAGCCAATGCGTTCTGCGCGAGGGTCTACTACATCGCAAGCTTCAAGGGCGTTAACCTTGTAAGGGAAGGTAATATTAATACCTTGTAATTCTTGGTCTGCAAAGAACTCTTGCAGTTGGCTCGGTTCTCGTTCAAATAATTCATAATTAGTATTTCCCAAAGCATTGTGGATGCGTGGGGAAAAGCTATGGCCCAACGTACGGCCAAGTAAACCAAATTTCATAGGACCTCCTAGGTCAATATACACAAAATGGCTAATAGGCTGTCACCTATTAGCCATTGGAGTTTTAAAACTATATCCATTGTACTATATATGCCATTAATAAGCACTACCATAAAGGAAAATATCAATTTTCAGGATAATTGCCGAGCAAGCGGAATTTATCTTGCGATGCGTGGAGCTCTGCTAATACGGAAAGTACTTTTGGATCTGCCAAGGATGCTTCTAAATCGAGGTAGAACAAGAATTCAAAGTTATGTCCTACGATCGGACGGGACTCAAGTTTTGTAAGGTTCACACCGATATTAGCAAACTTGGTGAGCAATGTACCAAGCCCGCCTGGAGCATGACTTGCAGTCGTTACTACTGAGATTTTATTGGCTCCTGGGTATACGTGGAAATCCTTACTAATGCAGATAAAGCGCGTATAGTTGTTATCGCTATTTTGGATATTTCTCAACAATGGAGACAAATTATATAGGTCTGCACATTGAGGTGCTGCGATAGCCGCTACTCCAGGGTCATCACTAGCTGCTACGAGCTGTGCAGCTCGAGCTGTATTGTCATAGGAGCGTAATTCTACGCCTTCTAACTTATCTAGGAAGTGACTACATTGGCCCAACGCTTGAGGATGGGAAATTATGGTATGAATATCTTCTAGTTTTGTGCCTTTTTTCACGAGCAAGTCGTGAGATATCCAAAGGCGCGTGCCGCGAACGATATAGCATTTGCGCTCTTCTAATAGGTCATATACTTCTTTTACGGACCCATTGGAGCTGTTTTCGATAGGCAATACACCAAATTGACATTCACCGGATTCTACGGCATCGAATACGGAACGGAAACCTGTTACATAATGGATTTGGCTAAGAGGTAATAATTTATCACACGCCATTTGAGCATTACTGCCAAATACGCCGGCGCAAGCTACACTGCCTCGTTGAGGTGGCAAGGTAGGGGATTGCTCGATGGCTTTTTTCATTTTCAAAGTAAATTCATTGTCTTGAAATAGCTGCTCAGATTGGTATGTGCGACTTAAGCTAAATAATGCTTCAAAAAAACGGCGTGCATATAGATCGAGGTCTGGACCTGCATCTTTTGTTACCTTGTCGAGGATGTCGCGCTCTCGTTTGGCATCGTAAATGGCCTTATTCATTTCCTTTTTTGCTGCTGCTACGTCCTTAGAGAGTTCCATGCGCTCTTTGAAGAGGGCGAGCATTTGGTCGTTTATATCGTTAATTTTAACGCGTACTTCATCTAAGTTCATGGTCAATATCTCCTAAGAAATCAAGAATGACAAGAGCTGTAACGGCTTCGATAACAGGTACTGCACGGAGTGCTACACATGGGTCGTGACGACCTTTGATGGTGAGTAATGTGTCCTCTTTTTGTGAAAGCGACACAGAATGTTGTTCCTTATAAATGGATGGAGTAGGCTTAATGCCCACTTGCATAACGAGGGGCAAGCCGTTGGTGATACCGCCTTGAATGCCACCGCTATTATTGGTAGTTGTTGTGATTGTATCGCCGTCCATGGTGAAAGCATCGTTCACTTCTGATCCAAGGCGAGAACACATGTCGAAGCCACCCCCAAAGGACACGCCTTTGATGGCAGGTACGCCAAAGATCACGCGAGCTAATCGGTTTTCAATGCCGTCAAAGTTTGGATTGCCAAGTCCGATTGGTAGACCTGTAGCCACAACCTCAACGATACCGCCTGTAGAGTCGCCGTCTTTTTTTAGTTTCATGACCAAGTTTTCTACTTCAGAACGCTTGTCTGCATCGAGCATAGCAATTGGTTCTGTAGCAATTTCACGGAGTGCTTTCATATCTGGATGAACCATATCGATAGGAGTATCTTGGATTGTACCAACTTGTTTTAAATGGCCGTGAATTTCGATGCCTTTTTCACGCAATAACTGTAGTGCAATGCCACCAGCTACGCAGAGAGGTGCTGTAAGACGTGCCGAGAAGTGGCCGCCACCGCGCATATCTACTTTGTCACCATAGCGCATGCGAGCCGTAAAGTCCGCATGAGATGGGCGAGGAATGTCGCGCAAGTTATTGTAATCACCGGAGTGCTGCGATGTATTGCGAATCATAAATGCTAATGGAGATCCACTGAGCATGCCATCTACCATACCTGATAAGAATTCAGGTATATCGGCTTCTTTACGTTGCGTTTGTAATTGGTTTTGACCTGGCGCACGGCGCTTTAAGAAGGCTTGTAGCTCGTCGATGTCGATGGAATGTCCACAAGGGAGGCCTTCCACGATACCACCGATGGCGTACCCATGAGACGCGCCAAAGGTAGATACTTGTATGGTTTTACCGAAATTAGATGCCATTAGCATTACCTCCTAGTAAGTTCCAGTCCTCAAAGAAGTCTGGATAGGATTTTGTGATAGCTTCGCTATCTTTTAATGTTACAGGATTTTCACTGATGAGTGCCATCAATGTACCTGCCATAACAAGGCGATGGTCGTTAACACAATCACCTTGTCCTCCTTTTAGTATACCACTACCGATGATATATAGGTCATCACCATCTTCACGAACCGTACCGCCTAAATCTCTGACCAGATTAGCAACGGCTTCGAGGCGATCGGATTCTTTCAAGCGTAGGCGTGCACCCTTAACAAAGGAGCTTTCACCATGGATAGAGCAAGCGAGGGCTGCCATAACTGGCAACATATCGGGCATTTGTTCGAGGTCGGCATGGATTCGTTTTACTGCACGACCCATAACGGTTACGTTCATGCCATCCCATACTACATCACAACCGGCATCAATCATAATCTGCATAATGCGACGATCCGCTTGCACAGAATTTTTGTTCATATCCGTAATGGTAATTGGTTTACCTGTCATGCCCGCTGCTACCATCCAAATAGCCGTATTGGACCAATCGCCTTCGATTTGGTAATTACTTTGACCTTTAAAAGTAGTATTAGCCGCTACTGCAAAGGACTCTTGGACTGTGCCAGAGGCGGGAGTATGGTCGACTGTTACGCCGAAGTCTGCCATTGTTGTAGTCGTCAATGTTACATAGTCGCTAGATTGAAGTGGTGTAGTAGATGTGATTGTAGCACCTCCACATTGTGGCGCTGCTAATAATAATCCAGAGAAGAACTGGCTACTCACATCTCCAACCATACCGAACTCACCGCCTTGTAGACGACCTGTCATAGTGAATGGTGGTTTATCTTGGGAGAATGTTACGCCGTGAGCTTTCATTTCACCGAGCATGGGCTCTAAAGGACGATCTGGTAAACGCCCTTTCGCATCCACGTCTACCTCATTACAAATGGACGCTGCTACTGGTAATAAGAGGCGCAATGTGGTACCGGATTCATGGGGAACTACATTGCCCTTTGTTGGCACAGGACCTGGTGTAACAGTGACAACTTTGTTTTCATATACAACTTGTGCGCCTAAGCCTCGCAAGGAGTCCATAGTTGCATCGATGTCTTTAGAGGTGCGGCTCAGTAGTATGGTAGATGGCGAGTTTGCGAGAGCTGCGCAAATCAGTGCACGGTGCGCATGAGCTTTTGCAGGAATGGACGCGATAGTCCCTGTAGGGATGGCGTTCGTTACGGAATGCATATAAATCTCCTTTATATCTCAGTCTAAATAGGTTGCAAGTTCATCGTGTGTTACCACTTTGAGCTCGCTGTGACCATAGCTAGTAGGTACTACGATTTTAATGGTTGCTCCTTCGCTTTTTTTGTCGTGCTTAGCGGCAGCTAGAATTTCTTCTTTGCTTATCGTTGTTGTGATTGGCAAATCGTGTGCTTTGATAAGGGTCTTTAATTTCTCTAAAGCTTCCGCATCTAATTCTCCATGTTTGACAGCACCTTGTGCCATGAGCACCATACCAATAGCAACGGCATAACCGTGATGTACCTTGAAATGACTCGCTTTTTCGATGCCGTGACCAAAGGTATGACCGAGGTTTAAGAGGGCACGAACGCCAGACTCGCGTTCGTCTTGTTCCACGATATCCGCTTTTGCTTGAATGCAACGAGCGATGACAGTACTAACACTATCGCGATGTTTAATTAATGGTTTATGTTCTAGTTGGGTTAATAAACCAGGTACGTCGAGGAAGCCGTATTTGATAATTTCACCGCATCCATTAATCCATTCCATATCAGGCAATGTATTGAGTGTAGCTGGATCGCAGAGGACGAGGATAGGTTGTTTGAAAGCACCCCAGAGGTTTTTCCCAGCTTCGAGATTGACCGCTGTTTTACCACCTACAGAGGAGTCTACTGCGGCTAATAGAGATGTAGGAACCTGAACATAGTCGATACCACGTAAATAGGTTGCTGCTGCAAAGCCCGCCATATCGCCTACAACACCGCCCCCAAGGGCGATGAGCAAGTCTTTGCGAGTCAATGATTGGCCCGCCATGTATTCTACTAAATCGATGAGTTGATGAGCATTTTTGGAGCTTTCACCAGCAGGAAACACATAATCACAAACAACATAACCTGCATGTTCCATATTAGCTTTCACAGAGTCCAAATAGTGGGGCGCTACATTACTATCACTGACGATGATAACACGACAATTTGGTTTTAATGGTTTAATATAATCGGTGATGCGTTGTAAAGCGCCTTCCTCGATGACAACGTCATACGGTGTGGACGCGTTAATATGGATGCGAGTCATGATGGTTCCTTTCATAAAAGAATAAGCTAGTATCTATTATAACGGATACTAGCTTATTTGTGTGGTATTTGAGATTATTTAGTGCATTCCACCAATGCTTGGCGCAATGCGATAATTTCTTTCATAAGGCTAGTGAATTGGTCTGGACGCAATGCTTGAGGGCCATCGCACAATGCTTTGGAAGGATCATTGTGAACTTCAATCATAAGTCCGTCTGCACCGCCGCCTACGGATGCAAGTGAAAGCGGGCGAACCATGCGGCTCATACCTGCTGCGTGGCTAGGATCCATGATAATTGGCAAGTGAGATAATTCATGCATCATAGGAATTGCTGTTACGTCTAAGGTATTGCGAGTCTTAGTTTCGAATGTGCGGATACCGCGTTCGCATAATACAATTTGTTCATTGCCTTCGGACATGATGTACTCAGCAGCCATCAACCATTCTTCGTATGTGGCAGATAAACCCCGTTTTAATAGAACTGGTTTATTCAATTTGCCCACTTCTTTTAAAAGCGTGAAGTTTTGCATGTTACGAGCGCCGATTTGAAGCATATCTACATTATCGAAGTATTGTAATTGGGAGATATCCATAACTTCGGAAACGATAGGAAGACCTGTTTCTTTTTTAGCAAGCTCTAACAATTCCAAGCCTTCTGGCCCCATGCCTTGGAAGGAGTATGGGGATGTACGAGGTTTGAAAGCGCCGCCCCGAAGGATTGTGGCACCAGCTTCTTTACATGCTTTTGCAGTAGCTAATACTTGTTCAGGTGTTTCCACAGAGCAAGGACCGGCCATTACTGCGAAGTTACCACCACCGATAAGTGCACCACCTACATTGATTACAGAATCATCGGGATGGAACTTGCGGTTTGCTTTTTTGTATGGCTCTTGAATGCGAGTTACTTTATCTACGAAATCTAAGGACTCGATTTGACGCGCATCAAGAGATGCAGTATCACCAATCAGACCTAGGATATTGTATCGCGTTCCTTCTACTGGGTGGATAACAAATCCTTGAGCCTCTAATTCACTGCGTAAACGAGATACTTCTTCTGCTGCTGCATTTTGTTTCAATGTAATAATCATGATAATTCCTCCTTGTAACTACAGTGAATAGTTGGGCTGACCATACGGATAGCAAACAAAAAGGGCTACCCGTAATCTAATACGGGTAGCCCTTTTACTATTCTAAGCAACTAATGTTGAATAATCCTTTATTAGCGCATCACAAATAGTTCCTTACCCGTACGTTGGATAAAGAACCAATAAAAGTATTGTTTTGCTGTGAGGCTAATTTGGTTAGTCATCTTTGGTTGCTCCTTTCTAAAATGTTGGGTATAGTATAAACCCAAATGATAAAATTATGCAATACCTAAAAATGAATTTCATGGAAGTTTTAAAATATTTTTGATATGGGAATTAACAGGAACTGAGACGTTTTGTGGCATTAAGCGTATTTTTGATATAATAAAAATAAGAAGCTTTTATTGCTTATAGGATATTTCGTAATACGCCTAAATCGATTCTTATAAATATGCTTATAATCAGAAAGGGCACCTATGATTATTCAAATCTTAGATCATATAACAGAGGAAATAAAACAAATTCGTGTCGATGTATTTATGAAAGAACAGGGGTTTGAAGACGAGTTTGATGAAATCGATGAGACTGCAAAGTTTGTGCTCTTATCCATTGATGGTAAAGCGGCTGGTACGTGTCGATATTTTCCAAGTGACACAGTTGGAGATGCACATATTGGGCGCATGGCGGTACGTAAGTTGTATCGTGGACAACATTTAGGTACTAAGATCATGATGGCCGCCGAAAATGCTATTCGTCGTGACGGCTTTAAGACGTGCTCTTTGTCAGCGCAAGTACAGGCCAAACTATTTTATGAATCCCTTGGATATCACGCTGAAGAAGAAGAATACCTAGATGAAGGATGTCCGCATGTGATGATGCGGAAAGTATTATAAGCCGTTTAATAGTGTTGTATAATAAGAATTGATGGATATATTATTATTGTACATAGTATTTTATAAGTAAATTGATATATCTTTTTGAGAGGTGAGAGTTTATGAAACTAGCAGAAGTATTACAAGAACGATCTGATTTAAATTATAAAATAAGCGATTTAGAGCTTCGCTTAACTCAAAATAGTTTAGTGCAAGAAGGGGAAGTACCGAATGAGAACCCTGAAGAACTTTTGAAAACATTAGAACAATGTGTAAATAGACTTCAAAAATTAATTGCAGATATTAATTTAACAAATTGCAAAACTATTATAGAAGGTCGATCTATTACTGAAATCATTGCCGAAAAAGATTGCGCTGCTTTGCGTCTAACTGCTTATCGAACATTGGCATCTAGCGCAGGTAGTATCAATTTCCGTGCGAGAGGGTCTGAGATTAAGCTAATGCCGACTGTGAATGTGGCAGACATCCAAAAAGAAGCTGATCATATCGCAAAACAAGTCCGTTTATTAGACAATTTATTGCAGTCTGCTAACTGGACAACTGAATTGATTGAAAGCTAATCATAGTTGGTAGTTTGAAACAGGGTGGACACAAAAACTTTTGCTTTTACCAAGCTTATTATGAATACATTCATGGGGCGAATGAAAATCTACGGTGTAGGCCTATTTGCGCACAAATGTATTGATACAATTTACAATGTATAACCATGTGTCAACTGTAAAAACGAGGGTGGCGTTTGGGGACTATATTTCTAGCAACATATACACTGATATGATAGTATTTTGTTTTTTAGAGATAAATAGGAAAGCGCTGTTTAAACTTGCAGTAATTCCTCATAACTAAGGTTTAAATAATCATGAAAAAAGAGCTAATAGCGTTATAGCTATTAGCTCTTTTCTATTGGCCCATACGTCCTTAGATATTGTATTTTATAATATCTATTATTCTAAATCGTCAAAATCAAATGCCGCTGCTTTTGTATAGTTTGTAACTTTAGCTTCGAAAAAGTCAGTTTTTGTGCTATTCAAGTTGGAGAAGCTTTCAATCCATTCCATTGGATTTTCCTTGATATCAGGATAGAGATGAGGCAAGCCGATTGCTTCTAAGCGGATATTGGCAAGGTATTTGATGTAGCGTTCGATAAGAACGTTGTTAAGACCGAGAATTTTATCGTCAGTGATGTATTGGCCCCAAGCGATTTCGTTCTCTGCACCTTGGCGAATCATGTCCGTGATTTTTGCTTCTAGTTCAGGGGTGAACAAGTCAGGGCGTTCACGGCGTAACTCGCGAATGATGTTTTGGAACAATACGAGGTGAGTTACTTCATCGCGGTTGATGTATTTGAAGATTGTGGATGTAGCTGTCATCTTACCTTGGCGTGCTAATGTGTAGAAGAAGCTGAAGCCAGAGTAGAAGTAGATGCCTTCTAAGATATAGTTAGCGATGATTGTATGAATAAGGTTTGCTTCGCTAGGATCATCGCTGAAACGTTGGTATGCATCGGCGATGAAGCGGTTACGTTCAAGCAATGTTTTGTCTGTACGCCATTCGTCATAGATTTTGTCACGTGTAATCGGATTTGTTACAGTGTCCAAAATGTAGGAATAACTTTGAGCGTGAATTTCTTCTTGGAATGCTTGGATATTCAATAAGGATGCCACTTCAGAGGCTGTAATATAACGGCTCAAATTAGGCAAGTTTTCAGATTGAATGGAATCAAGGAAGTTCAAGAACGCAATGATTTTATCGAAGGCACGACGCTCGTAATCTGTTAAGTATGGGAATTGTTTAACGTCTTCGTTCAAGGAAATCTCTTCTGGAATCCAGAAGTTGTTGAGCATTGTACGGTACATTTGGTTTGCCCAGTCGTATTTGATACGATTCCATTCGCGAAGATTTGTGGTATTGCCACCAATCATAGATTGTGTGCCACGTTCGCCATGTTCGTTAAAGATCAGTTTTTTATCCATAGTAGGACTCCTTTATACAATGATGCGACCTATACGGCTATAGGTCGTCATCAGATTTATAGTGTTGATGAAAGTATCCTTCATGAGGTCGGTACTCTCTATTTATAGTGAATAGGTTTGCAAAATATAGCAATTATATTTTCAATATTAGGAGGAGCAGCTAGTGCACTCATCCATTTCAAGGGATTGGTTACGGATGTAGTAGATAGTTTTGATCCCTTGTTTGTAGGCTTCTACGTATAGGTCAAGAATTTCTTTCGCTTTCATTTGAGGCGTAATATACAAATTGAAAGATTGTGCTTGGTCAATATGACGTTGACGTACGCCACAAGCTTTGATGGACCATTGTTGGTCGATTGTATGCGCCTCTTTGTAGAGCCAGAATGTTTTGTCGTTCAAATCTGGTGCCGTTTTTGGTGTGAAAGAACCTTTCTTTTCTTCGATGAAGAATTTTTTGAAGATAGGGTCGATACCAGCTGTTGTATTAGCGATGTTGGATGTAGAACCTGTAGGAGCTACGGCCATCAAGTAACCGTTGCGGATACCGTATTTTGCAACATCTGCAGCGAGTTGTTTCCAACGATCAGATGTGTAGCCACGACGTGTGAAATATTCACCAGTTTCCCACTCGGAACCTTTGAACGCAGGGTACGCACCTTTTTCTTTAGCAAGCTCCATGGAAGCTTTAATCGCATAGAATGCGATGTTTTCAAATAATTTGTCCGCTACTTCGCTATGTTCATCGGATTCCCATTGGATATCATGATTTACGAGGTAGTGGTGATAACCAGATGTACCAAGACCGATAGCACGGTATTTATCAGAAGTCATGCGAGACTCTGGTACTGGTGCTTGGTTGATGGAAATAACATTGTCTAACATGCGAATTTGAAGGGCAATGTTTTCTTCCAACTCTTCGTCTGTAATGCGACCGAGGCTGATGGAGTTTAAGTTACATGTAACCATGTCGCCTGTATTTGTTTTTGTAGTAATTGTACCGTCTTCGTTGATGATTTCTTCAGCAAGATTAGTGAAGCCAACGTTTTGTGCGATTTCATGACACAAGTTGGATGCGTAAATCATACCTGCATGTTTGTTAGGATTGGCAGCATTTACAGTATCGCGGAAGAAGATAAATGGTGTACCAGTTTCAACAGCGGAGCGCATGATTTTTTTCATCATATCTAATGCTGGTACTTCGATGCCGTGTAAGTTAGGATCTTGTTCACATTCGAGGTAACGTTTTGTGAACTCCTTATTGTCATCAGTATCGTAGTAGTCCTCTAAGGAATAGCCCTTTACAGCCAAGATTTCATGAGGATCGAAGAGGGTGAAGTTTTCACGAGCTAACATACGTTCCATGAAGATGTTTGGAACGGAGATAGCAGGGAAGATATCGTGCGCTTTACGGCGGTCATCACCGTTATTTGTACGAAGTTCTACGAATTCGTAGAAGTCTTTGTGCCAAATATCAAGTGTTACTGTAGCGCCGCCCTTACGTTTACCCAATTGGTCTACTGCAACAGCTGTATCATTGTACAAGCGAATCCAAGGAATAACGCCGCCAGAGGAGTTTTTAAAACCGCGGATATCGGAGTTCAATGCACGAACTTTACCAAGGTAGATACCAAGAGCACCACCGTGTTTAGATACGCGAGAGAACTTGCTATTTACGTCGTAGATAGACCATAAATTGTCGTCTACACCAGAGATAAAGCAAGAGGACAATTGGTGGAATGGTGTACCAGCATTTGCCAAAGTAGGTGTAGCTGTCGTCATTTTTAATTGGCTCATCAAATCGTAGAATTTCTTAGCGTATTTTACTTTATTTTCCCCTTCTACAAGAGCCAAATGCATTGCGATAGCCATGAAACGTTCTTGCGGTAATTCAAAGATTTCTTTGTTGAAGCCTTTTACTAAGTAACGGTCAGCCAATAATTTGAGACCTTCATAGTTGAAGAGATAGTCGCGCTTAGGTTTGATGTAATCGCCTAATTCTTGTAATTCGTCAGCGGTGTATTCTGTAACGAAGAAGTCTGCGTATTTTTTCTCTTCTACAAGCATGTTTACAAGATTTGGAAAGTTGCCGTAGCCAAATGCTTTGTAACGACGAGTAATAGCGGCTTCTTTATAGAGATCGAACAAGAATAGGCGGGCTGCTACGAACTGCCAATCTTGGTTCATTTTATTAACTTGGTTGCCGAAGCCGTCGTCTTTTTTAGATATAACTTTTTCGATGGCTGTTTGGACTAAAGTTTTTTGAATTTCTTTAGTGGTCATGCCATCAACGAATTGCAACTTCGCATCCATTTCCAATTCTAGTGGATCACAAGAATCTAACCCCAAACATGCGAAGGCTATCATTCGTTTCGTTTTTTCAACGGACAACGGCTCGAAATGGCCATCCCGTTTCTTGATCATAATCTCCATTACTGTTCCCCTTGAGAGCAAAAAGTCATAAAACTGTTAATATAGTCGTATAAGCATATATAAGATTAGAATGAATTATATAAATTATCTTTAAGTTGAGTCTAATCAGAAAAATAAGAAAACTACTATATATGGTAGTTTTCTTATCTAGCTTATACATTATGTTACGATTATAGCGAAAAATTTCTATATAATCAATATTGACATTTGTAAAATTTTTAATATAGTTTCGCAAAAAATGTTGATATGGTTAAAGATGCGTGAAATTACTGGATTTTATAATTAATTATATAATACGCTAAAAATAATTCTTCGTGCACTGTCTTGATATGCGTAGTAGGAGTGGATTAAGAGTTTATATCCCGTGCCTTCTATAATGACTGAATCTGAAGCCGTTTTTGGCACAGTGAGGAATTTTTCATATATATGATGAACCTCGGTCACGCCATTTGGTAGAGATACCTCTAAATCAAGCCCTTCATTGATGAATCTAAAGTTGATCGATTCATATGACGCTGTTGGTATGTCAGCTGTACTATCAGTAGGCTCACGTACCTCTAATTCAATGTTAGAAATGAATTTATTATATCCTACAAGCGAAATAACATGTGGTTCTTCAACGGCCGTAAAGCTAATAAACTGAATATTTCGTTCCTTATATATTTCCGTTGCTCCTAGTTTTGAAGAATCCCCCTGTATAATCGTCCTGCCATAGTCTGTAAAATCAGGGTTAAATGTTTCTGTAATAGGCAAGTATACGTGCCATTGACCGTCAATTTTTGTATAGTTTGTAAACTCTCGATGGGATGTGTAACCGATAAAAGGCATTAAAAGGACTGCACCTAGGGCGAGTGCCATAATTGTTGTATGGATCGATGGAGTCAAACGCTTTACAAAGGAGTATACATTATGTGCTAAGAAGATTAGATTGAATGCGGCTACGTAAATCGTATTGAGCCAGAGTACGGGCTCATTTATTACGCGCTTGCCAATCAGGATTAAACACAATATTGTAATCGTAATAAATAAGAAACATAGAATCCTTTGTGTCTTGCTGCTTTCACTAGACCTGAAACTAGCCAAGTAAAATAGATAGAAAATGGCTACATACGGATAATATGTATAAAGGAACCGCGCATCTTCGCGGAGGCCTAAGAGAATCAATACCAAGTAGATATTAGCTAGAATACCTGTAATGATGGAAGCCTTTGGTAGTATGATTCCAAAAACAACATTATAGAATGTATTTGGTTCTGGTGGTCCATCAGGCTCCTCTTTGTAAGTGCACAGCATGGACATACAGATAAATATATTGATAGCGGCTAATACTTTAAAGATTAGATCATCAAAGGTAAATGGTTTGTTCAGAATGATGAAGAAAAACCATAGAGTCATGATTATGACGACATTATACAGTGTTGATGTAACAATGGTAATACCAATCCGTTTCAGGCGATTGATGATTTCGCCAATGTAGTATTCTCCATGCGATGTAAAATATAGAGCAATCATAGAGTACAGCCATAGATATGATATGTTTTCTGTGGCTAGCTCGATGCCTCGTATGTGATGGTACGTTTCATGAATCGTATATAGACCAACGCTGATGCCTATGCTTAATAATGTATATACTATGGAGTACTTTCGATCTCGTGTTATATATGATTGTAGTATGACGATGAAGAAATACAGCCCATAGAACCAAAGGTCTATATCGGCAAACCAATCTTGCTCTAGATAAAACGGTGTACATGAAAATACGGCAATTAATGCTAGTAATATAGGTGACTGCGTAGCTAGGTCCCGCAGCGAAGACCATAAATGTGTAATTGCAAATTTCATAGATTCTCTCCCTCTATAAAAATAAATGACCCCCCTCTTATCTGTAGTATACATGTTTTCTAGTGAAAGTCCTATGAGGTTTTACAGGCGTCTGAATTTACATTACAATAACATTAAGAGCTAGTATTTATAGAAAAGAGGTCGTTCACATGGAGTTCTCTTATTTTTTACCAGTACATATCCAATTTGGTTGGGATAAAGTCGATAGTGTTGCTAGTTTTGCTAAGCCTTATGGCAATAAAGCGCTAATCGTAACAGGGCGGACAAGTGCCAAAAAATCTGGACTATATGACCGTGTGACAGCAAAACTTGATGCGGCACATATTGAACATGTGTTGTTTGATCAAGTGGATGCCAATCCTTTAACGACGACTGCATTGGACGGCGCTGCTTTAGCTAAATCTGAAAGCTGTGATATGGTCGTTGCCATTGGTGGCGGCTCTATCATGGACTGTGCAAAAGGCATTGCATTTATGGCCGTTAACGAAGGTGATATTAATGACTATATCTTTAACCGTAAAATCAGTGATAAGGCGTTGCCTCTTATTGTAATTCCTACAACCTGTGGCACCGGCTCTGAAGGCAATGGTTTCGGGGTGCTTACCAATCCTGAAACGGGAGACAAGAAATCCTTGCGATGTAATGCCATCGTACCAAAAGTATCCATCGTAGATCCGGCAGTGATGGGCACAATGCCGCCCCATGTATTGGCATCTGTGGGCTTTGATGCACTCTGTCATAATATTGAGGCGTATACCTCTAAAACGGCACAACCTTTTACGGATGCATTAGCTCATTATGCGGTAACCTTATTAGCACAATATCTTGTGCCACTATATAAACATGTGAAAGCAATGGCTGAAGGTAAATCAGCTGTTCTCAACGAAACTCAACTTACAAAAGCTTGGGAGTCCGTTACATTGGCTAGCACAATTGGAGGCATGGTTATTAATACTGCCGGTGTAACACTTGCTCATGGCATGGAACATCCTGCTAGTGGGCTTAAGGATATTACCCACGGTGTAGGCCTTGCCGTTATTGAACCTGTTGCAGTGGAATATACATGGAGTGCAAACCCTGATAAGTTTGGTGCCTTAGCTCGTATATTCAACCATGGAGATGGCTCCGAACTAGGTGAAGCATTACGTTTGATTGTACATGACCTGGATCTTACCACGAACCTTACAGAACTAGGCTTAACGAAAAAAGACATTCCTTGGCTCGTCGATAACGTATACGTTGTAGCTACCGGGAATATTGCTAATACAGTGGCCAATGTGAGTCGGGAAGATATAGAAATGTTGTATAAGAAAATGTTCTAAGTATTGTCATGATAGGAGAGAGTTTTGTTTCAAGGATTTTATGGCCTATTAACGGTTATGCTATGTGTGTTGTTTGCAGTTGTGGCAACCCTATTTAATATAGCGCCTATTACATACATGGTTTTTGGTATAGCCATAGTATTGAGTGTGTTACTGCAATATGGTCGCTTTAAGAAACGAACTATATCTGAAAAAGCCCATAGCCGACTAGCTTGCGGTTTATTTATTGTCATAACCCTTAGTATATCTTGGCTCGTAGCTGATTGGCTTAAGTATGATATTAATACAAGCGTCGAACAGTTTGAGGATTTTGAGTACAGCACAACTGATTGGAAACGAGGATGGCCTAATAATAGCGAATTACCAGAAGGTCTTAAATCTCCTGAGCAGCTTCCAGAAAGTATTGATAAGGTATCTATGGTGCGAACAGATGTTGCTTGGGCTACTGCGTACCCTTATCGTTATGTAGTTTTAGAGGGAGACCCTAAAGTAATTGCTCAATATGAGGCGATTGCAAAACAACATGCAGCCTATACAGCTCAAATTGATAAATATAATAGATTATTCGATTTAGAAAGTGGGGAATTGAAGCGGTTTATATCTCATCCTACCAGCTATCGTATTATAGATAGCATTGATGAAGAACCTCTAAACTTACCACAACGGAGTTTTATAGAGTGGTTACGATTTGCACCTAGAAAAGAAACGAAAAAAGTGGTGAAGGACACATATAATTCTACTGAAAATCATAGACTATATGTCTTTGTAGACGATGGGAATAGGAAAAGACCTCATTTTGTAGACGTTTTGATTAGTAATGATGGGACACGGGCGGTGTTTTATCAATCTAAGTAACTTGAGTAGGTATTGTTGTGGAGAGTGTATATGCGACAGTGTTTAATGTATTTAAAGAATTTGTTTACTGAGCCTCCATATAGAAAAAAGTATATGGTTCTTTATAATTCTTTGGGTACTAACATTTTTGTTTTCGGATGAGATATCATATTCTGGGTTATACTATCTGATTTTAATAATTGCTATAGGTGTATCATTAGTTTTTGTTAGAATGTCTATAAAAAATTGAAATAATACTTGAATATATTATAATGTGTTCAAATATTGGGATTGACAATTTTAAATCATATCTCTATAATGTGAATTAAAGAGAGACTCGGATATTCACTGTCCCAGCCCTAGGGCTGGGATTTCTTTTTTTAGTCTCTAGTAGTTTAGTTTGTAGAGAGGTGTTATTATGGCAGATCAAAACGACAAGAATGTGGATGCCTTAGCGCAAGAGATTACCTTAAAAAGTCGTGGTCAAGGTAAATTGCGTCAGTTCATTTTATGGATGGGGGCACTCATCATTGGTGCTATCTTAGGATGGCAACATATTCCGGCTTTAAATGAGCTCTTTAATTTTATTGCAGCGGTCTTTACACGTTTGTTCCAATTTATCGCAATTCCAACCGTATCCTTAGCGGTAATTACAACATTATCCATGCTAGGTGCTAAAAAGGATACAGGTCGTATCTTTGGACACGCTGTAGTGTATACCTTGCTAACTACAATCTGTGCGGCAGCTGTAGGACTTGGCTTATTCCTATGGATTGCACCAGGTAACTTACCGCTTGATGTAATCGGTGCCGGTGCAGCTCAAGTGCCTGAAAAACTTGGCAATGTTACGTATTATGATCATTTCTTATCTGTTATTCCAAACAATATCTTGCAACCATACTTACAAGCCAATGTATTGTCTGTAATGTTTATTTCTGCTTCCGTTGGTTTAGCCCTTGCGTTCATGCCACGCACTGAAAATCGTGAAGCGGTGTTGAAAGTCTTATTTGGTTTACAAGAATTACTATTTACATTGATTAAAGCATTACTTTATGTATTGCCAATCGGTATCCTCGCCTTTGCAGGTCAATTATCTGCACAAATTGAAGCGGGCGTAATTGTTGGTGCTTTAGGTAAATATACGGCTGTTGTTATCGGTGGTAACTTGATCCAATTCTTTATCGTAATTCCATTGTTCTTGTTATTCCGCGGTTTGAACCCTGTGGACGTATTCCGCAAAATGTCTCCAGCCGTAGCTGTTGCGTTGTTCACAAAATCTTCTGCTGCAACTTTGCCTGTTACATTGGCATCTGCTGAGGATAATTTGAAAGCTCATCCTGCAGTAGCTCGTTTCGTATTGCCAATTTGTACAACTATTAATATGAATGGTTGCGCAGCTTTCATTCTTGTCACATCTTTATTCGTAATGCAAAATGCGGGAATGGAATTGACTATGGGCACAATGGTGGCCTGGTTATTTATTGCTGTTCTCGCTGCGATTGGTAATGCGGGCGTTCCAATGGGTTGTTATTTCTTAACCTTATCCTTGATGAGTTCCATCGGTGCACCAATTGGTTTGCTTGGTATCATCTTGCCAATCTATACGATTATTGATATGATTGAAACCGCTGAAAACGTATGGTCTGATGCATCTGTATGTGCCATGGTTGACCATGACCTTCAAGGTAAATTGGACGACTCTAGCGGCGACGATATGCCTCAATTCCAAGGTGCTTAAATTCGTAGGTTAGATAAACTTAAGAAAATACTTAATTATATAACTCAAATAAAAGGTTATCCTGTAAGGGGATAACCTTTTTTATCTACTAGAGTAGTTGTAATTGTGTAATGATAATTTCGATTAGAAATATAGTTGTTAGAATACTAAATTTTAAAACTGAATTATACTTTTAAAAACTAATAATAGTCACATTACTAGATATGCATTTTATGTTATACTTTCAGATAGAATAATATCGAATTAATAGAAGGCTAGTTGGCATATTAGGTGCGGATTAGAGAATAAAATGAAAGATAAGTCAGTATTACCGATAGAGAAACAATTAAATAAATTTCTCCAACCAAAATGCCTTATCCCAGGTGGTCTTGGTTTATGGGAAATATATTTCCGTAAGATTTGTACGGCATGGGGCGAGATTAATGGTGAAATTCGACCACAGCATATCATATTTTCTGCCGATAATGGTTGCAATATAGAAGGCTATGTGGGCTATAACTATGAGGTGACACAAAAGCAATCCCGTAATATGTTACTCGGTCGCTCGTCAGCCACACAATTTTGCAACTTTAATAATATTCCTTATGAGGTCGTGGATGTAGGCATTGCCTCAGATGATGGTATCGGCGTTAATCGCAAAGTAGCTAAGGGTACAAAGAATATTTTGCACCATCCGGCCATGACTGACGATGAATTTAATAGAACCTTTCAAGCTGGTTATGAACGGGTTCAGCATTATGTAGAACAAGGAATCAATCTGTTCTCCTTTGGTGAAATGGGGTTAGGGAATACGACGACCTCTGCGTGTGTGTTGTCTGCATTGATAGGGGCTGATCCGACGGAAACCGTGGGCCCTGGTTCTTGGCCAGATAAACCAGATTTGATGAAACGAAAAATTGACTTTGTACGTTCTGTATTAGACAAGCACAAGGCTAATATTGGTTCTGAAAGTGAATCAGACCGAGTTCGTGAAATCGTAGCTCATGTAGGTGGTTTTGATATTGCGGCTATTCTTGGCGCCATGCTAGCTTGTGCAGATTTTAAAAAGCCTTTTGTCATTGACGGTTTTATTACAGCTGTAGCAGCTGCTTGTGCAGCACATATAAACGCTCATGTTGTGGACTATGCGTTACCATCGCATCAGTCTAAAGAAAAAGGCACGGAACTGGCTTTGGCTGAGGTGGGGATCACTCAAGACATGGTTCCTATACAAGCACAAATGTCGATGGGAGAAGGTACAGGTGCCATCTTGATGGTTCAAATGTTAAAAACCACACAATACATGTTTGTAAATGTGGGGACCTTTGCAGATTTGATGAAATTATGAGGTAGAAGAATGGAACTAAATAAATACTTTGATATACATTTTGAACGAGCCGATGATGCAACTATTGCTAAAAGGTTGATAGGTGGGGCTAAGGTTAAGGGTCCTGCTTTGGTTATCCTGATCCTCTCCATGTTTATTGCCTCTATTGGGTTGAATATGAATAGTACAGCCGTTATTATTGGTGCTATGCTTATATCGCCGTTGATGGGACCGATTCTAGCAACTGGCTTTGGCTTCGCTACGCTTAATTTTACAGTTGTGAAAAGTGCTATTTTAAGATTGTCCTTACAGATTACGATTGCTGTTTTGGCATCTGCTTTATATTTTTATATTTCCCCCGTTCAGACAGTTACATCTGAACTATTAGCGCGTACAGAACCGAATATTTTTGATGTATTCATTGCTATATTTGGTGGGTTAGCTGGGATTATTGGTCAAACGCGTAAGACCTTAGATAATGTCATACCAGGGGTAGCGATTGCGACTGCACTTATGCCACCACTGTGTACGGCAGGATATGGACTGGCTAATGGAAATTGGCATTATTTCTTTGGGGCTGGGTATCTATTCTTTATAAATGCATTTTTCATCTTCTTTGCATCTTTTATTGTTTTAAAAGGTGTATATAGTTTGCCATCCCATAAGCAAGCAGAAGAGATTAATCGTCGTAATCAGCTAATATTTCTTGTGATTGGTCTTATTATGGCTATACCAAGCATTTATGCAGGCTATGATATGACCATCAAGTATTCTGAGTCAAATCATATAGAGCAGTTTATTAAGACCAATATTAATCAAGATGGGCGTCGACTAGTGATTGATTATTCATTGGACCGAGTGAATAAGCTAGTAGATATAGTAGTTGTAGGAGCTCCTGTGACTTCAGAGGAACGATCCCAGTTGGATGATAAATTACAGAAAGACGAGTATTTGCAGTCTTATGCAGTGCGATTTGTTAATAGTGTAGATGAGAAAAAATCTGCTGTGGATAAGACGAGCTTGAATAAAGCCTCGGAAGATCATGAAAAATATACAAACTTGAGTAATCTGTACCAGCCGACTTATCAACTAGTAAGTGAAACTATAAACACTATGAAAACGACAGAAGCTGAAGCAAAGGCGTTATTCCCGTTTGTAAGCAGAGTGGAAGGCATGCCTTTGATAGATAATTTAGAACAGCCTAAAGCGAATCGCTATATGGTGATTATCCATACCGCGTCCACTGTATCTGATGCAGATTCGGAACGAATAAAAGCTTGGTTAGAGGCTAAATTATCAGCACCTGTAACTATTTCTGTGGAGCAAACAACGTCAACTTTATAATTGAATCTTTTGATTTTGATTAGATTGTTTATTATATAGAGCGATATTTATAACGGTACTAAGTTTGATTGTACCTATTAGGTATATTACCTAGTAGTACGGGGAATCATCTTAGTACCGTTTTTATGTACTTGGCATAGCTAAATGTAATTACTCTTATCTTGCTATAGATTAAGGTTATATTAATTGATATATAAAATCTATTATACGAATAGGAATTAAATTTGCTATACTTACTACATCGAAATTATTAAATAATTAAATGTAGATACAGTGTAAGAATATATAGATTTATTAACATATCTACGTGTGTTGTATACGCATGAGTCCTCGTCAATAGATGTAGGTGTTCATCGTAGATAGGAGGATTACATGAAAAAATGGTTAGCATTAGCAGCGACGGCCGTACTAGGCGCGTCCTTATTGATTAGTGGTTGTGGTTCTTCCACAAATGACGCAAGTTCCAGCAGTGCTGGTAGTTCTAAAGCAGAGGTGTTAAAAGTGGCAGCAAACCCTGTACCTCATGCTGAGATCTTAAATCAAATTAAACCTTTATTGGCTAAGGAAGGTGTAGATCTTCAAATCATTGAATTTACAGACTACATTCAACCAAACATGGCATTATCTAGCCATGAAGTAGATGCAAACTTCTTTGCTAACGTGCCATACCAAAATAACTTTAACAGAGATCATGGCACAAACTTCGTAAGCTTTGCACCAGTTCACATCGAACCATTGGCTATTTACTCTCAAAAAATTAAAGATTTAAAAGATTTGCCAAATGGCGCAAAAGTAGCGATTCCATCTGATCCAACAAACAGTGCTCGTGCACTTCTCTTGATGCAAAGTGCAGGTCTTGTCACATTGAAAGACCCAACTGGTTTGACTAACACACCATTTGATGTGACTAGCAACCCTAAAAACATCCAAATTACAGAGTTGGAAGCAGCTCAAATTCCTCGTTCCATTCAAGACTTAGACGCAGCTGTAATTAATGCTAACTATGCATTGCCAGCAGGTCTTAATCCTACAAAAGATGGTTTATTCGTAGAAAAAGCGGATTCTCCATATGCAAATCTTCTTTCCGTAAACCCTGGTGATGAAAATAAACCAGCTATTCAAAAATTAGCTAAAGCATTACAATCTCCAGAAGTTAAGAAGTTCATTGAAGAACATTACAAAGGGGCTATTATCCCAGCGTTCTAATTGATTGATCGTTAATAATATATATGTATCTGAAAAATTCCTTCTCATGACAAACTCTATAGATACGAAAAAGGCGTAACACCATTGGTGTTACGCCTTTTTTTAGTTTAAATTAATATGAAAAACCTTTGTTTTTAATTATTCGTTCTATAATTGATGCTGATTTTAATAATTCCTTTTTAATTTTTAGTACTTTTTCAGATGATGTTGTGAATGTTAAAAAGCTAACGCTAAGGGCTGCGACTATTTTTCCATCTTCTCGGATTGGTAGTGCTATACAGCATGCATGATTAGTAATTTCTTCGTTTTCATAAGTAAAACTATTATTATTATGAATATTATTATATAGTTCTATGGGTGTTTTAAGAGTTTGTGCTGTAAATGCTTGAAATGGATTAGAAAATAGTTCTTCTAATTCATTTAAACTTTTATCGAATAATAAAGCTTTACCCAGTGCCGTAGCGTAAGCTGGTAACCTTTTACCGACAGAAGAGATTAACTGGATCGGATTGGTAGTAGAGATTTTTAGTAAATACATAATTTCATTACCAGTTAGAATGCCTAAGTGACAAGTTTCATTACATTCTGTAGATAACCGTTTCATTTGTTCTTGTATTAAATCTAAACTAGTATTATTTGATTCATACATACTACTAATAAATAAAATCTCTTTTCCCATAGTATAAAGTAATGTTTCTTCAGAAAATAAGAGATAATTTTTTTCACATAATGTTTTTAAAATTGGCATTAATGTGCTTTTTGGACAGTTTATTTTGCTTGATATTTGAGATAAACTAAGACCAGACTGATTTTCGGCAACAGTTTCAATTACTTCTATAACTCGTAGCGTTGGATTATGTAATTTCATATTCATATTATCGGGTATTCCTTTTGATAAATAATCTGCTTCTTAATATTTATAATATCTTTTTTTACTTAAAATTTGAATAGATAACATCATCTCAATACAGAATAAA
>OGJL01000146.1_pt1 | contig 47554 bp, 61 predicted proteins | sample 1572291 | NCBI WGS metagenome assembly OGJL01 (sample SAMEA2582082, study PRJEB24529) | metagenome | biome: Human gut stool | place: China | collected 2011
GCTTCCTCTAGTGTCCGGTTGCTTATTGATGACTGTACAAGCGGGGTATATCTTCGTTGGATTAGCCGGCATGGATTTTATTGCTATTGGTTGTTTAAGGCTGGTGATGAAAAGAAGCAAGTGGTGAATAACGGGGAATTCATTCGTAATAATATGCGTGATTATAGTTATGTAAATGGTTATCATGGTGGAACAGGACGTAAACAACGTAAGACAGAAGAAAATACACTTCCTGTATGTGCTCCATTGGTGGATAGTGATACATACGATTTCCTTTTTCAACTTACCATGTCTCCAGTAGTAGATATGTACATGGGAAAAGATGTTGATAAAAAGGAACGGTGGCAAGGGGTGAACATTGCGGTTGAAACTTTTAACAAAACTCGTGCTGTTCTTCAAGATTTTGTAGCAACGATTATTTTACCAGAGATAAGGGTGCAAAGCTTATGAGAAATGATTTATTGTTTATTGACGGTGAATTGGTGGATTTGGATGACAGTACTAAGATTACTTTGAACTATAAAAGTAACCTGTTTACCGATTTGAGTAAGATCGTAAGCAATAACAGTTATACGATCAAGTTGCCTAAGACAGTCAGGAATCAACGTATTATCCAACATGCTGACCTTCCGGCATGCCAGACTGACTATCCGAGAACGTTTCATGATACAAGGTATATCCGTAACGGGGTTGAAATTATTTCTAACGGGAAAGCTGTATTAATGACTGGGGCGGATTCTTTTGAAATAGCTTTGACGTGGGGGAATATTAGCTTGTTATCTAACATTATTGAGGGTGACAAAACATTGAATGATTTGAAAGATAGTTATCCTGAGTATTATACTATTTGGAAAAGAGAGATTAGTAATTATCAAGATGGTGCAAGTTTTATCATGTCCGATATGAATATGGGGGTACGGAATTATGATAACAAGAACTATATCCATCCATGTGTCCGAGCAGGTTGGATTTTAGAACGTATATCCCAGGATAGCGGTATCAAATTCTTATTTCCTACCAATGTCACAGATAATCTGATTAACAGACTCCTTATCCCGATGTTAACCAAGAAAGGAAAGGGAGAGGATTATAATAATCAATTCGGAATCACTTATGAGTATGTGAACGGAACGCGACCCAATCATGATTATGGATATGTTTTGAGAGGTAGTACGTCTACTTATAAAAAAACAGATTATCTGGAAACGGTAGACCTTAGTTCATCCAAGTATGAAGGCATGAAGATTTTGAAGAACAATACCAAAATCCGGATCATGGGAAGAATGTTTTTTAATTTTGTGAGAACAGAGGTTCCTAATCCGAGATTTGTAGCTTACAAAGTAGTGAATGGGGTTGCGGAGGAAGTCTTCTCCGTTGGTTATATAGATTTAGAAAAGCAAGGGAATCAAAATTGGTTTGTATCTTTTGAATATGATGATTATACATCTGTATTGGCTGCGGGAGATGTGATCTATTTCGCCTTTGCTGATACTGGATTCTTTACAAACAGTTGGGGGAGTACAACCTTTGTAGTCGGGTTATTGGCATTCACTGAAGAAACCAATGTTTTTGAAGATGGAATAAGCGATGGATATTATCCTATTATATCCAATTTGCCAAACATAAAGCAGATTGATTTCATTAAGTCTTTATCTGTTATGTCTGGTACATTTGCTGTAGTCAAAGATGATGTTACGGTTAGGTTTGTTTCAATGGATGAAGTTATAACTAACAAGTCTAGGGCTATAGATTGGACTACGAAGGTGGTTGCGTCGTATCAGGATAATAAACCTAAAACTATCTCGTTTTCTCTTGATGGATTCGCTCAAAAGAATGTCTACAAGTGGAAAGAAGACAAAACAGTATCTGGAGATTATGAAGGATGCATCAATGTTGATGATGAGACTATTGAACTAAGTAAAGATAGCGTTACGCTTCCTTTTGCCGCAACCGATACGAGAACCGGTAAAGCATATATTCCAATTTATGAATATGAAGATAACGAGGAGATTGGAAAGATAGGGAAAGTTGAACCTCGTATATTGTTGGAGATTAGTAACAATGGTAAGTCAAGGGCAACATTCAACGGGTTGTCATGGCATGCCTTGTTGTCTAAAAATTATCAATCATACCAAAAGGTGGTACATAATCCGGTTGTCATTACGGAAAAAATTGAAATTAACGATATTGAGCTAAAAGAGTTGGATGTAACGGTTCCGGTATATCTGGGCCAATACGGTAGATACTATGCTATTATATCTGTAAAGGCAGAAGATACGGGGATATGTGAGTGTAAATTATTACAGTTGGAGGTATAGTTATGGAAAATGTAGAAGAAAGAGTGCTGGATATTCGGGTACGATACGATGATGCTATCCGAAAAATCGCAGAATATCGTACTCAGCTGGATGTACTTCGAAAAAGAGAACAAACTTTAAAAGAGGATTTGAAAGCAGGACGTATGAGTCGCAAAGAGTATAACTTACAGTTATCAGAAACCAAGATTGCTACTCGTGAAGTGAACGAGGCTGTTCGAATTCTGAGTAAGCAAATACAGAATGAGCGTAAGGAACAGACGGAACTTGAAGGTAGCTTAGTTAGATTACGTGCGGAACTTTCTAATTTGACTGCTTCTTATGATAGGTTAAGTCGTGCGGAACGTAACAGTGCCAAGGGCAAAGAGATTCAAGATAAGATAAATGCCATTACCGATGAATTGAAGGAAGCGGAAGAGGGTACACAGCGTTTCTATCGTAATGTCGGTAATTACGAGGAAGCTTTGAAAGATTTTGTAGGTATCAATAATGACTTTGCAAATTCTTTGTTGAATATCGCCCAGAACTCAAATGGAGTGAAAGGCTTTTTCTCCAATATGAAGACAGAAGCATCTGCTTTAGGTTCAACGCTAAAGGCATTATTGAAAAATCCGGTATTTATGAGTATAGCAGGTGTTGCCGGAGTCGGTTTTGCTTTCAAATGGTGGTATGACTACAATAAGGGGGTAAAAGAGGCTACCAAATTGACAAAGCAATTTACGGATAAGTCTGGCGATGATTTGAAAATCTATCGGAGTGAAGTACAAGCTTTGGCTGATTACTACAGTAAAGACTTCCGGGATATGTTGACTGCTATTAATTCCGTAGAAAAACAGTTTGGCATATCTTCTGATGAAGCGTTGAAAGTAATCAAAGATGGTTTCATTGCCGGAGCAGATGCGAAAGGTGAGTTCCTATCTGCTTTGAAAGAATATCCGGCATACTTCAAAGAGGCTGGTATCTCTGCGGATCAGTTCGTTGCTATTATTGCAGAAACCAATAAGCAGGGTGTCTTCTCTGATAAGGGAATTGATACTATCAAAGAGGCGAATACCCGGCTTCGGGAAATGACTACATCAACGGCTGGTGCATTGGATGGTATCGGTATCAGCTCTAAACAGGTTCAGAAAGATTTGCAGACAGGAGCAAAGACTACTTTTCAAATCATGCAGGAAGTATCTGCCAAATTGAATGAACTACCGGAAATCAGTGCGGTGGTTGGAACTGCCATTGCAGATATCTTTGGCGGTCCGGGAGAAGATGCCGGCTTGCAATATATCCGTACCTTGAAAGATATTTCTGTTAATCTAAATGAAGTCAAAGGTAAGACCGGGGAACTGGGTAAAGTGGAAGATGACTTGCTCGCTTCTCAAACGGAACTAACCAAAGAGGTCGCTTTGCTTTTTGACGCTACAGGTGGTTCATTTGAGAAAATGACGGGTAGGATTAAGACTTTTGTTAATGATACTCTATCCTCTTTGATTAGAGGTGTACGAGCTTTATTTGAATCGGTAGAGGATATCTCGGAACGGGAAACTAAAGCGGCTGTTGAGCTTGGTAAGAATGTTGCAGAGGCTAATGTCGGGGATGAATATGCCAAGATAGAGGCGGCACGGGCTCGATATGTGAAAGCGGGGCTTTCTGAGGAAGAAGCTTTGAAAAAAGCTAAAGAAGAAAGACTGCAGATGCTAAACTTATCCCTGAAGCAGGAAGAAGAATACTTGCAGGAAACTATTGCTATCAATGAGAAATATAATAAAGAGCTAGATGATGTTTCATTCTGGCGTCAGGGAATTGGAAAAGACCGTTCCAATTCGGCCATAAACAAGGATATTGCTTCTTCATGGAATAATCGTATGGCACAGTTGTCGGCTGTGGAATCCAGGAAAGAGACTATTAATTTAGTGTCTTCATATACTACTGGAGATGCCGATAAAAAGAAAACGCCGATTGTTGACCCTAAAGTTGTGGCCGAAGCTCTAAAAATCAAAAAGAAAGAACTGCAAGAGATACGTAAGGCTGAGGATGAAATGCTAAAGCTCGTCAAAGATAGCCGGAAAAAGCAGACGCAAGAGATAGAATATGAATATAGCCGTCAGATTGAAGATTTGGAAATCCGCTTGAAAACCGAAAAAGACTTGACACCTCGTGCCAAAGAGGAAATCGGAAAACAGATTCTTTCTCTTGAACAGCAAAAAATAGCAGCTTTGCAAAAGCTCTCCGATGAAGAACTGAGAAAAGAAATTGAAAATCGGCAGAAGCTTATCGCCCTGCAGCTTGAATCTGTAAAAGCCGGAAGCGAGCAGGAGTATCAATTAAAGATGCAGCAACTTGTAGCCCAACGTGATGCGGAGCTTCAGCAGAAAGAGCTAACCGAGCAGATGAAACTTACTATTATGGAGAAGTACAACAAAAAGATTGATGATTTGACCGAACAGCATAATAACTCCATAATCAAGAAACAAGAGGATGCATTAAGGATACGTTTTGAAACAGAAATAGCCCAGACATACGGTGACGAACAAGAAATTCTCCGTATTAAGATGGAGCAGAAGCTTGCAGAGTTGAATACTATACAGCAACTTGAGGGGGAAAGTATAGAAGCTTTTAATTTGCGTAAACTTCAAGCTCAAAATGACTATAATGATGCAAAGAAAGCTGTTGCAGATAAGGAGATAGCTATTGAACAATCCAAATATGATGCTATGGCTACTGTTACAAATGGACTTATTGCCTTGACAGATGAGATAGGTAATCAAGACCGTAACTTTGCCATTGCAAGTAAGGCTTTGGCTCTTGCTGAAATTGCAATCAATACAGGTAAGGCTATTTCTAAAATGGTTTCAGCGGAAGCAGGAAAGGGTATCATTGGACTTGGTACAATGGCAAGTGGCATAGCTACTATACTTTCTAACATTGCGGCTGCTATTTCTACGGTAAAAAGTGCTAAATTTGCACAGGGTGGTTCAGTAGTAGGTCCAGGTTCGGGTACAAGTGACTCTATACCGGCGATGTTATCTAATGGTGAAAGTGTAATGACGGCTGCCGCGACTTCTATGTTTGCTCCGTTATTATCAGCTTTTAACCAAATGGGTGGTGGCATTCCTATCAACGTCACTACTTCATCCAATCAGGCGTTGGGCGAAGATATGCTTTCCAAGGCTGTTGCAAAGGGTATGATGATGGCTCCGCCGCCGGTATTGTCCGTAGAGGAATTTACTTCTGTTGCAGATAGAGTAAAGTATGTCGAGAATCTTGGTAGTGTATGAATGCGTATGAGTTATTAATTCTGAATAGGAACATCCTCCAAGTAATGGATGGTGTTTCTCTTGATGTTGGGGATGTGAAATACATCCCAGTATATCAGGAATATATGCGCTTGTTACGGGAAGGGCATAAAAAGACCTATATCATGCAATATTTATCTGATGAGTATAATATTGCAGAAAGGACAATTTATCGAATCATTGATAAATTTTCAAGTACAGTTAATATCTAAGGTTTCATTGTGAATTATTTTTTTAATTCTGTGTTCAAACCTAATTAGGATATAGGTGCCAGATATTTTTTCTTGCTAAAAATAGAGTTTTACTTTAGGAAAAATGTTGAAAACAAATTTGTATATATGGTTTGTAACTAAAATGTAATTTTCTTGTAATTAGGTATATTTTAATTGCTCTATAGATTTGCAATCTATTTTAATACACCCAGGTTATGATAATGACAAAGGTTACTTATGAGGATGAATATTTGTTCTCACTACTAAAACAAGGTAATCAAGATGCTTTTACACAGCTTTATAATAAGTATTATTCGATGCTTTATAGTCTGTCGTACAGGTATTTGCAAGAGAGAAATCTCGCAGAAGATGTCGTTCAGCAGGTTTTCCTGCACCTGTGGGAAGTACACTCCACTTGCCATATTAAAGTACACTTGAGAAATTATCTTTATACTATGACGAAAAATTATTTGTTAAATATGATTCGGGATACGAATGATATAATCGCAAGAGAGGATATGGAAAGAACTGAACAGAATAATATTATTGATGATGGCTTACAAGAAAAACTTGAAGAAGAAAGGAAGTTCAGCTATTTACGTTGGGCTGTAAAGCAACTGCCAAGTTTCAAACGGGAGATTTGCCTGTTGAAAATATATAGGGGATTAAACAATCAAGAAATAGCGGATGAATTGAATATACCGATAAACACAGTCAAATGTTACTATACACAATCTTTGAAGTTACTGAAATATTATCTTAGAAATCATGTTGAATAGAGGCAGGGTTGTCAATATTCCCTTATTCCACAAAGAAATAACGTGAGTATGGCTGAAATGAAATTGACATACAAAAGAAATGCAGCCGTTATACACTTTTGAACATGCTCTGTGTCAATAGTACGTAAAAGATATTATTGAATCAAATTTATTAATTACTTAACGTACTAAAATGAGAAAAGGTATTTTGATTGTTTTAACTGTTTTACTGAGCACATCTTATATGATGGCTACTCAGAAAACAATGTTAGAGCGTAAAAAAGTAGAAAAGGGCTACGTCTTGACATCCGATGAGGAGGTCTCAAAGAAAGTGGCTACGGTTAAAATGAAAGGTGTTATTTTTGACAAGAAAACACAGGAAAGATTGCCGGGGGTAACATTGGTACTAAGCGATAATCCTTCGATTGGAACGGTTACTAATATGGATGGCGAATTTCAGATAACGGCTGTCCGAGGATCTAAATTGAAAGTGTCCTATATAGGATATGAAACTCAACTGCTAGCTGTAAACCCTGCTGACAACATTAAGGTAGAGCTTGACCAAGACAATTTCAAACTGGATGAGGTTGTAGTAACTGGGCAAGGTGCAGAAGTACAGAAACGGCGTTTATCATCGAATGTAACGACAGTCAATAGTAAAGAACTGGAACGTATGAAGCAAGGGCGAATCGATCAGATATTGCAGAACTCCCTACCTAATGTGCAAATTACGATGGCCAGTGGTCAAGCTGGTACCACTTCATTAGTTAAATCAAGGGGGCTGTCATCTGCCTATTCTAATTCTACTCCGGTAATTTATGTAGATGGAGTACGTGTGGATAATATGAATACGGGAGCCACCTTAAATAACTCTTTAAGCGGTAATAGTGCCGTGACTGGCTCTATAGGTGATATTCCTATGGAAAACATTGACCACATAGAATATGTAACAGGCGGTGCAGCTACTACACTTTACGGTTCAGATGCTGCCAACGGGGTCATCCAGATTTTTACTAAAAAGGGAACAGAGCAAAAGATTTCTTTTTTTGCTGAAACCCAGTTAGAGGCGGATGTGGCTTCTTCACAATTTTATCATTTTAAACGTACAAAAGAATTGTTGCATCAAATAGGATTTACTCAAAAATACCGTATCGGCTTTGATGGTGGAGCTGAAAAATATGGCTATAGTTTTGGAGCGAACATGAGTAATAGTACCGGTACTCTGATAAAGGATGGGAACGAAGACCGTAAGTATGACCTACGTTTCGGCTCAAGAGTGAAATTCAACAAAGTTCTTGAGTATCAGAATTCATTTGGTATGGTGATACAGGACTTTGCCCGTAGCCGTAACGGCAACCAAGGTGGATATACAGGATTGTGGTTTACGGAAGGTGCAGCCGCAACTAATTTTAAATATACAAATACTGAAGGTAAGCAAGTAAACTATGGAGCCGATTTGGATGCTTTGGATGATTATGCTTTTGCCCAAATGAAATCTTTTGTAAACACAGCTGAAGCATTACAGAATAACCGGGAATCTGTGAAACGTTTCCAAACTTCACAGTCTTTAAGTTATGCCCCGTTAACCAATCTTACTTTTAAAGGCATACTAGGAGTGGACTACCGTCTGAATAATAATAAGAACATCATTACCAATGAATATCTGATACACACCCAGCAAAAGCCGGAAGGTACGTCAGACGCGGGAAGTATTTCTAATTTTGACCGTAATTATTTCGGTTTGACTATCGATATAAATGGACAATACAAATATCGTTATAAGGACATCTTCAGTCTGATTTCTACAGCTGGTTTCCAATTTTTTAGCACATACGACCACCAATCTGTTTATAATGGTACCAATGTGCGAGATGGTGCGCAAATAGTAGCAGGGGCAGGAACATTGACTTCCAATGAATGGCTGAGTTATCTATATAACTATGGTTATTTTATTCAGGAGAATATCGGCTTTTTGGATCGTTATTACATAGATCTGGGACTACGTTCGGATTACAACACAGCTTTTGGTGACAATGTAGGTTGGCAGTATTATCCGAAAGTGGGAATTTCCTATGTACTTTCCGAAGAACCTTTCATGCAAAGTTTTAAAGAAAGTAATTTTATTAACAATGTACGTATTTTGGCAAACTATGGTGTGGCAGGTAGCTATCCGCCAGCCTTTGAATATCAACGCACAGTAGCTTTCAATTCATTTCAAGGACAACAAGCCGCTTCTTTCGGTAAATATGGAAACCCGGATTTGGCTCCAGAAAAGAAACATTCTTATGAAGCGGGTTTTAATGCGGTTCTTTTTAATCGTATTTTAAATCTTGGTTTTACTTATTATTATGCTTTAACTAAAGATGCCCTTTTCAGTATTCCGTCTCTTCCCTCATCAGGACAGTCGGCCAACTATCTGTCTAATGTAGGGGAAATTGAGAACAAAGGTATTGAATTGAGTGTAGGATTACAACTGGTAGATACTAAAGACTGGAATGTTCGCTTGAATGCATCATACAACACCAACCATAACAAGGTTCTGAGTATCGGTAATGCAGTACCATTTGCTATTGGTGGCTTCTCGTCAAGAACAGTGCAAACTGTAGTAGCTGAAGGACAGCCGGTAGGTTTCATCCGCGGTTACAAAGCTGTACTGAATTCGGATAACTCATTAAAAGAAATTCTTCCTTTACAGAATTTAGGGTCCACACTCCCTACTGTATATGGAAACTTCTCTCTTTCTGCAAGCTATAAAAATCTGTCTTTGATGATTAACGGTGATTATCAATACGGAGCATACGTACATTCGTTCGACCGTCAATTCCGTTTCTCCAAAGGATTAAAAGACAGTGCAATACCGGAAAAAGCTTTGGAAGGATTAGATCAAGGTGCCAATTGGTTAAATTTCACAAACTTTTTCGTAGAAAAGTCGGATTTTGTGAAAATTAGGAATATTGGGATTTCCTATGACTATAAGCCTGAAAAGTATTTGAAGAACATCAATTTTGGTTTTAATGTCTATAACCCGTTTGCTTTTACGGCTTCTTCTGTAGATCCTGAAGCAGCTTTGGCAGGAGCTCGTTCTCAAGGTGCAGTAGCCGTAGGTGGACTAAATTATTCTTCATACTCCACTCCTCGGCAATATGTAGGTTCTATTCGTATCTCCTTCTAAAAATGTCCAACTCTTAATGAAATAATAAAAATGAAGATAAAAAACTGTATTCTGTTAGGGGCTTTAGCCTTATCATGCGCATCATGCGAGCTGTTGCAGCCCAATGACATTATCAATCCTAACGTGGACGAAAAGACGTTCTTGCAGACCCCAAATGCAATGAGTACTTGGGTAAATGGAGCCAACCGTTCATTTGCCACCATTATAGGTACGTATGTGGAACTCATAGAAATACTATCTGATAATTACTTCAATAATTACAGTCAAAGCAGCAAAGTTTTTGATTTCCCTACAATCTTATACACAGATGTAGATGTCACAAACTTGCAACGCCATATTGGTACATTACGTGAAACCGCTATTCAGGGGTTAGAAGTGGTGGCTGCAGCCGATGCGACTACTACAGATGCTCAGCGTTTCAACCTTTATTATATAAAAGGTTTTTCTTATTTACTGGCAGGAGAGTATTTTCTTGCGCTTCCTGTTGAAAACGGAGGAGAGGTAAAAAGTTGGCAGGAAAATTTGAATCTAGCGATTTCCACCTTTACAGAGGCTTTGAACTATACTAATGATGCTGGTAAAAAAGCATTCATAAATACAGTGATAGCCCGCTCTTATTATAGGTTAGGAGACAAAACAAATGCTGTGCAATATTCAAATAATGCGTTAGCCTTGTCCAAGGACTTTGTAGAGCAGATTGAATATGATGGAGATAACGGTGTAGAAAGTTCTATACAAGGATATATCTACGGAACAAACTTTCAGCCGTTACCTCGACTTGATTTTCTTGATCCGAAATATTTTCAGAAGAACAGCGCAACTGAAGCACGTCCTATCTGTATAGCTAAAGCGGAAGAAGCTTATCTGATTCTGGCCGAAGCAGCTTTAGCTGATAATGATCTTAATGGAGCAAAAAGTATTTTGAAGGAATTGTTGGCACTTGTAAAAAAACGTCCGGTAGAAACCGATATTAACGACCAATTAGAAGGACGTTATAACGGAGGATACAAAGAATATCCCAACAGTTCCGAATACAAAGTAGCTGCTTCGGCTGAAGATGAACTAAGAAGTGGGTTAGTACTTGATCGTCAAATGCCCAATTTAATTTCTATTCCTTACATTTCAGGAACTTCTGTCACAGAAGCGATGATAGATAATCCAACCACAGTGGATAATTTACTGGAAATACTCTATCTCATGCGTCAGGAGATATTCATAGCAGAAGGACGGCGGGTAGCTGATTTAGGAATCCGGCTGCCGATATGTGAAACAGAAGCAGCAAACACTCCATCAGCTGCCAATTATACAACCGCTCAAATACCTCCCTTTATTCCTTTAAATCAGGAGATGGATGCCTTCGAAATGAATAAGGATACTAAAACAGTAGTTATTAAATACAATATGAATCGCGTTATCGTACAAAATAAATCTTCAGAATATGTGGCTCCTTTCTTTAACTAATCAAACGATGAAATTGAAAAGAAATATTTTAATGTTTTTATGTAGTTGTTTAATAGGCACCGCGACTGCTGCCGATCGTTCTAAACACGTCATTCTTATTACCATTGATGGAATGAGAACCGAAATGGTAACAGATAGTACAATGCCTTCACCCAACTTAAAAAGAATGAAGCGGGATGGATTGTTTGTGGAACGTATCAAAGGAATTACTCCGACAGCTACATACCCTTCACACATAACTATTGTGACAGGAGTAGAACCTGTTCAACATCGTATCTACTATAACTCTCCTTTTACAGAGAACAAACCAGGAAACGTAAGCTATTGGTATGCAGACTCTATCAAAGCAACTACAATCTGGGATTCTGCAAACCAAAACGGGTTGATCGTAGCCTCTCTCTTTTGGCCTGTATCTGTAGGAGCAAAATCTATTCATTATAATGTACCTGAATATTGGTCGGTAAAGCCCGTTGCTAATCAATTGGAATACATCAAGCCCTACTGTACTCCGAAAGGCTTTTTAGATGAATTGGAACGGGAAGCCACTGGAAAATTGAACCATAAAAATTTTAGTGCCGGTTCTATGGATAGAGATGCTCGTACTGCCGCAATGGCCAATTATATTATGAATACTTATAAACCCAATCTAATGACAATACATCTGATTACTACTGACTATGCCCAACATGCTACAGGATTGAGGTCTGACAGAGTGAGTGCAACAGTAGGAAGTGCCGACCATGCTGTAGGGTTGATTCTGGAAAATCTGGAACGGAATAAATTATTATACAATACTACCGTAATTGTATGCGGCGATCACGGCTTTGTGAACTATAGTAAAAGTATTGTTCCGAACGTATGGTTAGTGCAAGAAGGTTTGTTGAGTGAAAAACCTGGAGGAGAGTGGAAAGCTTGCTTTCATGGAGCAGGAGCTATGATGTTTCTTTATCTAAAAGACAAGAATGATCAAACTACTTTGAATAAAATTCGCAAAAAACTGACTTCATTACCAGATACGACCCAAGCATTATTCCGTATAGTAGAAAAAGAAGAATTAGGCAAGGTTGGGTGTGACCCAGAAGTGGCGTTTGCGTTGGAGCCCGTAAAAGGAGTAGCTGTTGCTACTGCTCGTACCGGAGCGGATGTTATAGAGAAGTTTGGAGGTAAGCATGGCTATCTATCAGGCATTGACCCTACGACATTAGTAGCATTTGGATGCGGGATTGAGAAAAAGGAATTACCAGTTATGAAACAAACGGATATAGCTCCTTTTATAATGAAGCTTCTGGGTATCGATTTTGGGAAATAAAGTAATATAGAAACAAAAGACTATTTGAAAATAGAAAGGTGAATTAGTCTTATTGATATTTGTAAGCTGAAACAGAGGTATTCCCCTATTTTTGCCTTGATTTTGGAAATGCAAGGTAAGAATGGGGGAATTTTCATATTTTAATCTATAAATGCATGTCTTTTAATTTTATCAGAACTTTTCTTGTTATTGCTAAAAGTTACTGACATAGCGTGTCAGTGGAATAAACTTCTTATATTCTTCAAGCCGTATTCTGTTTTCTACCTTTGTTACAAACAATTATGTAGTATGGCAAAATTATACATTAATAAGGACATTGTAGCTGATAGAGATAAACTGGAGAGTTGGTATTTGACCGGCGATGAAGGGCTTTCGTTTCCAGATATTCAATATTTTCTTTCATGGCTTGACCCGGCTGACCCTACAATCGACATTGAAATACATTCATGTGGTGGTGATACTGTTGAGGGGTATGCAATTTATGATGCATTACGTGCATCGGGTAAGGAAATTTCTTGTACTGTTGTTGGAAGATGTGCTTCTATGGCGACAATTATTCTACTGTCTGCACCGCTGGAACGCAGAAAGGCTTATCCCCATGCAAAGTTTCTCATTCACAAACCATATTTGGCAAAGTATGACGATGTCTTAGACCTTGAAACGATAGAAACCCTTAAATCAAGTTTGGAAACGGAAAAAGCTAAGATGTTAGCTGTCTATGTTGAAAGGACAGGGACAGAGCCAAACGTATTGGAAACTCAAATGAATAAAGAAACATGGTTTGGTGGAGAGGTTGCAAAACAATTAGGATTTATATCTGCTGTTCTTGTCCCAACTACAGCAAAAGGAATCGATTATAAACTTAATAGTAAAAAAATGAACAAAGAAAAACAAGTGACAGTGAAGCAATCTATCATTGATAAGTTGCTTGCCAAATGTGGCTATCAAAAGATTGAGGATATTCCAGTAATATCTATGGAGTTGACAGACGCCGAAGGTAATATACTGACGGTGGAACGTGAAGAGGGAGAACCGCAAGTCGGGGATGCCGCGTCTCCTGACGGTGAACATGTTATGCCTGATGGGAAGACTATCATCGTAACCGATGGAGTAATTACGGAGATTAAAGATCAGGAGGAAGAAAATGGTGATGAGGAGATTGAGGCTTTGAAGGCCCGCATTGAAGAACTTGAAGCGGAAAATGCGGCTTTGAAAGTTAACGCCCGTACAGTTGAGGACAATAAGATTCTGAATGCTGTAAAGATGGCAGGTGGGGAAAATTGGTTGGCGAAGCATTGCTCAACCTACAGGGTTTCTTTACGTGCCCAGACTTTTAAGACAACTGTTGATCCTCAGGCCAGTGCAGAGGAAACACCTATTCAGAGGAAGTTGAGAGAAGAAAGAGAAAAGCGAGCTAAAAAGTAAAGAAAGGAGATTTGAGTATGCCTATTTTGGATTTTTCAAAATTGACACCGGACAATCAGGCGGTGAAAGATTTGAAAGACTTGATTGAATTGACAGTCTTTCAGAATGAGGATATGGAGCGTTTTATGACGTTCATGCCTAAAGTGACCAATGGCAAGAAAGTTGGTTTTATTGGTGAAATGGAGGATGTGGGTATCGCAGGCTCTGGATGTGATCCTACATATCAAAAGGTGGCTATTGCTGCAGCCCAAAAGGTTTGGGAAATTGGTGATTGGCAAGTTCCATTGGAAATGTGTTATGAGGATTTGGAAAACACTATTGCTAAATATTGCCTAAAAACCGGTACTAATATTGCGGACCTTACTTCTACTGAGTATATGGATGGAATCGTCCTTCCGAAGCTAACGGAAGCAATGATGAAAATGTTGTGGCGCTTTACTTGGTTTGGAGATAAGGATGCTGCCAATGTTGAAGGTTCAGGGCAAATTACAGATGGTTTGAATGTTGAATTGTTTAAAACATGTGACGGTTTCTTTAAACGTCTGTTTGCTATATGTACAGCTAATGCTAGCCAGCATACTGTCATATCATCCAATGCTGAAGCATCTTATGCTTTGCAAAAATCCAAGATGAAAGAATTGGGTGCTGCAACTTCTATATTTGATGCAATGCTTGAAGATGCGGATAGTCGTATTTTCCAAAAGTCTGGACATGCAATTTTTGCTACGAAATCATTGTGTGATTCTTTATCTCGTGACGTGAGAGAAAAATATAAGGTTATTATGCCTTGGGAAGTTATTTTTGACGGACTTGAAGTAGGGGAGTATGACGGTGTTACAGTTGTAAAATGTTCAATTTGGGATCGATTTATCCAAGCATATCAGAATGATAAAACCAAATTGAATCTTCCCCATCGTGCTGTTCTGTGTTCTCCGGACAATCTGATGTACGGCTGTGAAGGTGATAACCCTATGTCAGACCTTGATATCTGGTTTGAAAGAAAATCCCGTAAGAATTATATCTATTCTACAGGTAAACTTGGTTCTATGATCGGCGAGGATAATCTGGTACAAGTTGCATATTAGGAAAGGAGGTATTTATGGGAGTATGCGATGATATTTTGAAGAAAGATATTTCTCCGTCTTGTGATGACCCGGTTGTACAAGGTTTGGAGCAGGAAGGTGTGATAATGAATCGTGCAGATGTAGACTTTGCTGCAACACTATTCAATTCTACCCGTAAGAATGTGATTGAGACACTAGCCATGAAGACGGGGAAGAAAGCATATAAAGTTATTGTACCAGGAAAGGCTCCATTTACAGGAACTACCACAGCTTTGGCTACTGGTACATATCGTAATTCATTCACAAACACTCTTGTACTTGTGATTCTAGCTAATGATCCGGATGTTTGTGCAGATATTATTGACGGCTTGGCTAACGGTTCTTACGTTGTAGTGTTGGAAAATAAATATAAGGGGTTACAAAAAGAAGCAAATCCGGGCGATGCCGCTTTTCAGGTTTTTGGATATTATCAAGGTCTTACAGCTACTACTATTGAAAACAATAAGTATAGTGAAGATACAGAAGGCGGATGGACCGTAACACTTGAAGAACAGAAAGCTCCAAAGTCAGCTTTATTTTTGTATAAAACAAGTTATGAAGCTACTAAAACTGCTATTAATACTTTAATGGCCGAACCGGCAGAGTAGAGGTATGACAGTTTTAGAAGTGGTTGATAAATTGAAAGAGTTGGGGGATAAACTCCCCCTCTCTTCTTCTGATAAATCAGACATTGAAGTAATGTATCATGAAGTCTTCGGACGAACTTTTATTAGAACTTCATGTGGTGATTGCTATCGTGATGCTGTGATTGAGATGTATTCATATTTAAAAAAATACGGAAAGATGAAAGAAAAATCAAATTATGCATTGAAAAATGGTGTTTTACTCCAGGCTGGCTTTGGGAGTGGTGAAATGTATACCAATGATAATCTAACTGATGAAGCGGCAGAAAGATTTCTTGCGGGAAATCCTAAAGGGATAGTGTTTTTTGCTTTAACGCCTTCTGATTGGGAGGAAAGGGTTGAAAAACGCAAGAATCCTGTTACGGTTTTGGATGAGATTTTAGTTTCAGAATTGGTGAAAGCTTTCCAAGTGGAAGGTGCGACTGTCAAAATTGTAAAAGATGCATTTAAAACCTATCAAATAGATGGAAAGAAGGTGACTTCTAAATTATTGGATGCCCATATAAAAAAGGCTCAATCCCTTTTTGAATTAAAACAAGAAACGGCAGAATAATAAATGACCTCACGAAACGATGAATGTAAATGATTTAAAGAAGAAAAGTAATAGGCGTGTTGATACGGGATATTTACGTAATCTTGGCATCCAAAGCTATGGTGATGATAATCTATATCCTCAACATTTAAGGAATATCATCGCTGCGAGTTCAACGGGTAGTGAATGTACGGAACGTTATGCCAATTTTATAGAAGGGAATGGTTTTCGTGAGGTCACTTTTTCTGAATATGTAGTTAATCGTCGTGGTGATACAGCAGATGATATCCATGCTTTTGTATGTAGGGATGTTGCAGATTATGATGGGATAGCAATACATGTAAACTATAATATGTTTGCTGATATAGTAGAGATACAGCATGTCCCCTTTGAGAATTGCCGTTTATTAGAGGAAGATGAAACCGGATATATTGCAAAGATTGCGGTTCATCCAGATTGGACAGGAAAGAAAACTCGTAAGGGTAAGGCTATTAAAGTTGTACAAGAGAATGTAGAGTTCATCGATGTTTTTAATCCTTGTAAAGAAGTGGTGTATGCACAGATTCGTGCTGCTGGGGGAATTGAAAACTATAAAGGACAGATATTGTGGATTAGTAACACTGGAAAATTTGTGTATCCTGTCGGAAGGGCTGACCGGGTGATTACGGAAATGAGTACGGATGAAGGGCTTGCAAATGTAAAATATCGTAATGTTCGCTGTAATTTTATGCCTTCTGGAATGATTGTTACCAAGAAAGGTGTTTCTTCGGTACATCTTGATGAAGAAGGAAACCCGATAAGAGAAGATAAGCTAAGCGAAGATACAGGCTTTTCAGATACCGTTATACAACTTCAAGGAGATACTAATGCTGCAAAAATATTGGAAGTAACTTTAGAATCTGATGAAGAAAAGCCGGAGTTTGTGGATATCAGCTCTAAAAATTATGATAAAGAATTTACTGTGACTGATGCCAGTGTGGTAGAACGTATTTATTCTGCTTTCGGACAAGAACCTTGGTACTGTATTCGTATTGGTAAGGTGGGCTTTTCCGGTGATATATTGGAAGATGCATTTGAGTATTATAACTCTATTGTATCAAAACAACAGCGAATGATTGAACGTGCTTTTCAGAAGATTTTTGAGCATTGGTATGAATCTGTTAATCCATCTAATGACTTTAGTGTACAACCTCTTAAATACGTAAGGAATGCAGCAGTATCTAATAACAACGGATGAAGTCTCTAAGCTAGCCCGTACGATATCAGTGCATATCGATGCGGAAAAGATAGAGACATATATCAGGGAGTCGGAGAACATTGATTTGAAATTAGCTTTGGGTGATGCTTTACTTTTAGATGTAAAAGAACACCAAGAGAATTATGATGAGTTGCTTAATGGTGGTTCTTATGATGCAGGATATGGTGAAAAACGTTCTTTTGTAGGGTTGAAAACGGCATTAGCCTATTATACCTATGCTCGTATAGTGAAGAATGGGGATGGTAATGTTACCCGTTTAGGATTTATGAATAAGGATAACGAGTATTCTTCACGTCCGGATTTTAAAGAGAAGCTCATGGCCTATAATGATGCTTTTTCTGTAGCAGACCGATACTTAAAAGAATGTGTGCGCTATTTGAATGACAATAGGTACTCTTTCCCTTTATATAGGGGAAATGGGGGACTAACAGCCAATCGTGTGACGTGTAGAGTTTTGGGTGAATAATGGCAGATACTTTTGATATATTAAGGAAACTAGCTTTGCAAGTGCGTAATGCTACCCTTGCAGGAGAGAATAGCGCTGAACGTGTAGGTCGTATTCTTGTGGGGGTATTGGATTTGTTGTCACAATTTTCTTTGGATGAATTGACGAAAATCTTTCTCCGTAAAGATCAACCGGACCAGGCATCTTTTCTTGTATCTTTTTTGGCAGGTGCAGTGTTCGGTAAGGCAGGTTTTGCTTCCGGACTGACTGGTTTTGGTGCCAAGATCGACGAGAACGGTAACGGCGAAATGGAAAGCCTTATTCTCCGTAGATTTCTTGAAGTTCCAGAGTTACGCTATAACCGGATATCTGTCACACTCGGTGATAAGTGGAATGCTCCGGGAGCGGGTATTATCGAGCAAATAGAACCTGATATGGATGGGGACGGTAACTTACAGATGACCGGAACCGGATATCTGAAGCTTGAGGAAGGAGAATACGGTGCTATTGATGTAGGTGACATTTGCATGGGTATCTTTCACAGTAGTGAAAAGGCAGAAGATAATGCTACTGCAGACAGTGATGACAGTTGCGGCAACTTTCAATATGCGGGTTTCTATACTTGTTATTTCACCATCACCGAAATAACCGGAAGTAACAACAAGCAATTCAGATACCAGCTTCGTCCTGTCAGCGAACGCTGGAAGTTGACTTTCCACCCATGCCAGGCTATGCACTTTGTCTGCTATGGTAGCTTTACTAATGCTGATAGGCAGACGTCCACATATACTACGCGCACTTATACCCGTAGGCTTTGGAAACAGAATACTTGGGAAATCTCAGCAGCTAACATCGCTTCCCAAAGTGGTGATTTGAGTAATCTGGCCGTTCATGGTCTGCAAATGTCCGGTTATTCGGAATATGTGAATAATGTCTATTTGACCGGAGTTATCAAACAGATAAAGCCCGATGGTACACCTGTTCTTACAGTCAATGATCGGGGAGCATGGACTACCGGTATGAAGTGTGATTTTTATGATCGTGTGTCATATGACGGTCGGATTTGGCTATGTATCAATGAGGACGGAACAAGTGCGATGCCCTCGAAAGATAATGTTGACTGGCTGCTTCAAGTGGATAAGGGTGCGGATGGAACTTCTTTTACCATTAAGGATAAACTGGATGATATATCGCAGCTTCCGGCAGAAGGAAATTCTATTGGTGACGGGTATCTTGTAGCCGGCCATCTTTGGGTATGGGATGGACAAACATTTGAAGACAAAGGAAGTATTCAAGGTCCGGCCGGACAAAGTGTAAGCGTTCTCGGAAGGTGGCAGACTGGTATGCATGTCCCTTATTTAGGCATCGTAAAGATGGGGACGGCCACATGGATGTGTACAGTTCCGGAAGGTACTGATAACCCTCCTATGTGGACTATCACTGATAAGGACGGTAACCGCCTGTTGCAGACACAGGACGGCGGGAAAACGTATGGCTATATATTAACCGGAACCGAGAATTCCACCGAGTATATAATGATAGCTCAGGATGGTACGGATGGTATACCGGGAGAACCAGGTAAGGATGGGAAAGTACTCTACACATGGATACGCTATGCTGATGATGCTCAAGGTAACGGAATCAGCGACAGTCCCGTCGGAAAAAAGTTTCTAGGACTGGCTCATAATAAAGAAACCTCAGTAGAAAGCAACGATCCAAAGGATTATCAGTGGAGTGATATTAAAGGAGAAGATGGTATTGGTCTTCCGGGAGAAAACGGTAAGACTTACTACACTTGGGTCGCATACTCTGATAACGCCGACGGTAGCGGTATGTATCAGCAGCCTAATGAAAATACGAAATACATAGGTATAGCTGTGAACAAAGAAACTGCTGTTGAGAGCACGAATCCGACTGATTATACATGGAGTAAATTCAAGGGTGAGGACGGTAAAGATGGCGAAGATGGGGATAGTGTCAGTAACCATGGCCAGTGGCAGACGGGTAAACATATTCCATATCTGGGTATTGTCCGTATGGGAAATGCTACGTGGCAGTGTACGGTTCCTGCAGGAACTGACAACCCTCCTATGTGGACTATCACCGATAAGGACGGCAACCGATTATTACAGACACAGGACGGTGGGAAGACCTACGGCTATATATTGACCGGGGAACTCAATACAGCCGAATATGAACTTGTTGCCCAGGACGGTACGGATGGTGAAAGCATTAAAGGCGATCCGGGCATACAAGGTTGTATCATCCGCAAAGGAGAATGGAAGATTGGCGTAGAATGGCGCAATGATGAGTCACTCACTTCCGGCACAAGATATCTTGATGTAGCCCTTGTGAGAGACGGCCAAGTTGCCACCGGATGGAAGGCGTACAAATGTAAAACTACCCATACGAGTTCGCTTGCCAATGCTCCGGGCAATTCTACCTACTGGGAAGAATTCGGGCTTAATACGACAGCTATCTTCACCTCGCTTATCATTGCGAAGGATGCGCAGATTGATTTTATGCAGGGGAACCAGCTACTTATTAAGAAGGATGATGGAGCAGTAACAGCGGGACTTAGCGGAAGCCAATCCGGTGAGAAGATACGGATGTGGGCCGGAAGCCCTACTCCTGATGATGCTCCTTTCCGGGTTACTGAAGGCGGGAAAGTACATGCTGAAAATGCAGAAATAACCGGAGAAGTCAATGCTACGAGTGGTACTTTTAAAAATATCAAATCACCCAATAACTCCTTTGTTATCAAAGAAAACGGAGATATAGAAATTACCGGCAAAGTATCTACATCGGTCAATGGAAAACGTATTGTGATTGATTCTGCAACGAACAGCCTTAGAATGTATGGCTCAGATGATTTGTTAGTGGGTACTATGGATTTTATAGATCATGACGGAGGAACATATCCTCGTATGCAATTGACTCAGTATGCTTCTGGAAATCCAAGATACAATGTATTAATAAGACCTCAACTTATAAATGTTTCAGAAAATAATGGCAATGATTTTTATGATGTCATGATAAATACATCTGGAATAACCTTTTTAAAGAATAATGTGATAACCAAATCTTATCCTAATAGATAATTGATATGAAAGTATTTTATGAAAGTAATTTAGCAAAGTGGCTGTTGTGGCAAGGCTACAGTACCATCACTTTAGGTTGTTTCGTTTTCACGAAGAAAAAGAAGGAGGAAATGAAGCAGCGGGTTCTTAACCATGAAGCCATCCATGTGAGGCAATGGGAGGAGTGCATGATTGCTTCGGCGGCCTTGTTGACGCTTGTTATGCTCCTTACAGGGTTCAATGTGTGGATATATCTATTGTGCCCGTTGTGGTTCTATCTGCAGTACGGGTTGGAGTATGTCGTTTCTCGTGTTTACCATTCTTTCAAAGGATTACGCGGGATGAATGGTAATGAAGTTTCGTATGGGAATTCAGCGTTCGAAATGGAGGCAAAATCCAATGAAATGATAGACGGATATCTTGATGTGAGGATGCCTTTTGAGTTCTTCAGATATTACGGAAAAATATGATTTTTAATTTACAAAAACGAGATAATAATTAATTGTTAAATTGGGCTGATTTTCATGGCAGATTTGACGCCCCTAAAATGTACAAAGGTATATGGCAGATAAGAGAGAAAACGAAATGTCCAATGTTGATTCTGTGGATTATTTGAGGGCTATAAAAGGAAATAACAGTGTTTTATTGCCGATAAGTAAACTCATAGATCAAGGTGATGTAGTTGGTTACAAGGGATTTCAAGAGAATGACGATCTGAATAATTATAAAAGAAATGGAGTATATGGGCACTCTAATACATCCACATTGAATACTGTTACTAATAGACCTGCAGGAACGGTTGGAGAGGCCGTATTGTTAGTACTCTCTTGCAGTAATAACTATATATCTCAAATATATTTTAATATTACCGAGAACAGCATTTCTGTAAGGTTTTTAAATTATAATCAGTGGACTTCGTGGAGGAAAATATCTTTCATATCATAATAGTTTATTGCTGGGACTAAGTACCCAGCAATAATTCTATAAGATATATACCTGAAACGAACATCCGTCTATATAATTATTCTTAAGCAAAAACGTAGCATCACCTGTACTCAATAAGCAGAAACGTTCATCAGTATCATCGGTTGTCCACATATCATATCCTGAAAATTTCATAATAGTTCCATATCCGGTCGAGAACATTGCTTGTGCTCCATGTTTCGACGTTTCACATACGTAAATCAATTTATATTCAGCCTTTAATTCAACAGTCTCCCCTTTGTTTAATATCCCACTCCAACATAAATTGCGTGGAAGGTTGCTATTAAGGTCTTTCAATGTCATTTTAGCTTGGGAACCGGCCGCATCTTCTACATATACATAATTTGCATCTGTCACCTGCTGAAACTCATTCATCTTCTTGTCTGCCATATCTTTGTACATTTTAGGGGCAGAAGATTTCACATTAAAAAGCATTATTCATGTTTGTAGCAAAATTAAGTAAAGGATATTGCATTCCAAGACTGCCACTCGGAACCAATTTCTTTAGTTCTCCATTTTATTCCTTTGTCAATAACAGCAAAAGCTATTTGTGCACCAAAGCTACCAACTGATAGTTGTAGTAAAATAAAACGTTCAAATCCAGGAGAATTACTAATTTGTCCTGCTTCGATAAAATAAAAATAAGCCCCATTGTTCAAATTATTTAAATCTGTACCTTTCCCTATGTTTTTATAGTCTTTCAATATCAAATAAGGTGATAAACCTCGTGATATTATAGATGCTAATTCTTCTTTTAGGGAGTTACCATTTGAATCCAGCCCCAATATTTTCACAAGTTCCCCTTCGTTAAACTCATTTATCTTCTTGTCCGCCATACCTCATATTTTTTAGGGGCAGAAGAAGTGGCAGTAAAATTGTGGAAGAGCATCTATATCTTACTCAAGTAAAAGATATAGATCTCCATTCTTTCCAAAAACTATTCATTTTGGTTCGTTTCCATAATGTATCATCAGTTACAGATATTGCAAATTGAATTAAGTCACTTGTGCCAATTACCTTAACCATAAACCAATCACCAGCCGAAGGAGCGTTCTGTAATTCTCCACTGACGTAATATTCTCCAGGTAGTAAATCATCAAAATTACAATTAGAAACAAACTGTGCGTAAGCAGATACTTTCAGGAAAGTACTCTTTTCAATCTTACCTTGACTGTTATTCATATTTTCTCCATATAAGTACGCCACATCATTCACTGTCATAAAATCATTCATCTTCTTATCTGCCATATCTCATAGATTTTAGGGGCAATAAGTATTAACTAAAAAAATAGTAGTATGAAATATTTGTGCTATTATCAAATATACATTACATTTGTTGCGTTCTATAAATAACAAAATGAATTTATTAAGTGATATAGGAAGTTGGTGCTCAATTTTTGGATTGTTATTATCTGTAGTGACAATAATATATGCACAATTAATTAAAAAGAGTGTTTCTGATATACAACATCGTGTATTATATAACATACGACTGAGTGAATATTTAGAAAATCTGAGAAATGCTAATTATGAATATTCTATTCTAATAAATAAAGATAGTGTTGATAATAATGAAATTAGAGAAAAATTAAAGATATTAGAAACTACAATCAAATTACTATTAAAGATCATACCCAAAGACCAACAAAGAATGTGCCGAGAATGTTTATATAGAGTTTCTAAACAATATAGTGGTCGTTTAGCTTTGACTAAAAAAGAGATGGATACTAAAAAATGGTTGTTTTCATATGTCAGTATTGATGATTTAAAAATAACATATATAGAAATATCAGCTTTGATTACTACATTGACTAATCTTAAAATAGATAAGGATATTATATCATGAAAGAATATACATATACACCAAATGATGCAAATGCCAGTCAGGTCTTATTTAAGATTCTGCAGGAAACTCAAAATGGAAAAATGATATGGGCATCCAATGTTCTTACCGTAGGAATTGATGGGAATTATGAAAGAGCAGATGGACTTGCTTTTTGTTCCTCTCTTCATGGAACCCCTATTCGAATCTATAAGCTTTATAATTCCTATTATAACACATATCGTTATATAATGGAATTATATAATCCTAATGACAATTCTGTCTCTTGGAGATTTCCTGAAAACGATAACATTATTCTTGATATTTATAGAGCCATTGGAGAAAAGTATAATTCAATGCAAGATCTTTTCAATAGTTATTTATCAGAGTAGATTGATAGTAAATAATAAAGAAATAACTAGAGTTGTCTCTTTATTATTTACTTCCTAATCATATAATATATAATCATGTAAGTGACGTGAAGATGACTATTAAGGAATATATAAAGATATAAAACGTATGCTATATTATAGAAATAATTAGAAATGAAGGAGCATTTGTCAAATTTTTGACTTTAATATTACCATATTCTTCTGTCTTATAAATACACACTTTATCAGGTTGATCTCGGGTAAATACATATACACCATTATTATTTGATATTTCAGAGAAATAAACGCTATTGCTGGTAACCAATACAACTGCTAACGAGCCAGTTATCTGAGGCGCTTTTATACATAATAGTGCTGATGTATTAAATCCAAGATCTATTTCCTGATTGACTTCCATATAAAAGTATTTTTCACGTATTAGGTCATTCTTCTTTATTTTTACTTGGCTACCGTCAGCTGCTTCCGCATACACATACTCTATTTCAGTCGTCTGAGTGAAATCAGACATCTTAATATCTGCCATAACTTGTACTTTTAAGGGGCAATGAATATGGTACAGAAAGCATGTACAGGCATTTACATGAAAATCAAGTAAAAGATATTGCCCTCCAGTCCGTCCAATCATTGACATGCCACTTTATTCTGGTAATAATTACCCCGTTGCTATTAATAACAAATTGAACTATTGGGTTTCCCCCATAAGCTGTACCAGGTGCGCTAAAAACGATGAGCATACCAAGAGCACAAAGACCTATATTATACACATCTTTATTAATTCCATAAACACCATTGCTGGTATAATTATCTAAATCGCTTGATACTGTACCTCTTACTTGGAAAAGGTTATCCAATAATACATCATTACGTATACAGCACCCATTCCCACTGTCGTCTAATCCTAAAAGTTTATCGACCTTATCAACTTCTTTAAACTCACTCATTTTAATATCTGCCATACTTTGCACTTTTTAGGGGCGTCTGATATAAGTTTTGTAGCACAAAATTCAATTCTTACCTTCACACCAAAAATGATTTACGCTTACATTCGTGTCAGTACTGATAAACAAACGGTTGAAAACCAACGCTTCGAAATTGAAAAGTTTGCTCAAAGGCAAGAAATCCACATTGATAAGTGGATAAGTGAAACAGTATCCGGAACTCAATCTGCCAAAAAACGAAAACTCGGCCCGCTCATTAAGAAATTAAAGAAGGGAGATACCCTTATTGCATCGGAAATCAGTCGCCTCGGTCGTCGATTAATGGAGGTCATGTCTATCCTAAACACACTTATGCAAAAAAATATCACTGTTCTTACAGTGAAAGAAAAGTATGAACTGGGTAATAATATCCAATCGCAAATTCTTGCATTTGCTTTCGGATTATCTGCCCAAATAGAACGTGATTTGATTTCACAGAGGACGAAAGAAGGTCTTGCCCGGCGTGTGGCTGAGGGGCAGAAATTGGGCAGGCACAAAGGGGGACATAACTCACATTATAAGCTTACGGGGAAAGAATCTTTAATAAAAACTATGCTTGAATATGGTTATTCTAAAGCTGCTATTTGTCGGAAGCTGAAATGTAATCCAAAAACACTTGATGATCATTTATTAAGGATGGGTAGCTCTGATTAAAGTACCTTTGCTTATAATCTGGATATTGTGGGTAATTAACGTTGTCATCGGGTTCTTTTTATGTCCTTTTTCGTGGAAGCGTAGCTTGGTAACTTTGCATTGACATTCCATGTCAGTGGAATATCTTTAATTGATGAAATGTTTGCTAAAGGCTTACTTATTTTTGTGATATCTGATAATTAATTAAATAAAAGGAAAGATGAAAGGATTAGATGAGTTATTCGTTGTGGCGTGGATGTTATTCGGTATTTTGATGACTCCGCTGTTTTTTATCGCATTTGACTTATGGGCCGGAATACGAAAGGCCAAGCAGAGGAATGAAAAGATTTCCAGTGATGGCTGGAAACGTACTGTCAACAAAGTAGCGAGGTATTACAATGCGTTGTTGGCGCTTGTGGTAGTTGATGGTATGCAGATGGCAGGTGTTTGGTATTTGGATAACTATTATGGGTATCATATACCGGTTTTCCCGTTTATAACCTTGTTAGGAGCTTTTGGCGTAGCCGCCATTGAGGTGAAGTCCATCTATGAGAAAGCTGAAGAAAAGGAACGCAGGGAGATGAAGCAGGTGGCAGCATTGGCTGCAGAGATTGCGAAACATAAGGCCGACCCTACTGAGATTGCTAAGGCTGTAGTGGAGTATATGAATAATGGTAAGGAGGATAAGAAATGAAAGTCTTGATTGACAACGGGCATGGCAGTAACACTCCTGGCAAGTGTTCTCCGGACGGCCGGTTGAGAGAGTATGCTTATACTCGTGAGATAGCTGAACGTCTGGTGATGGAACTTAGAAAGAACGGAATTGACGCTGAACGTATCGTCAAGGAAGAAATTGATGTTCCATTGGCAGAGAGATGCCGTAGAGTGAATGAGTATAAAGCTTCTGAAGCTATACTTGTTTCTATTCACTGCAATGCTGCCGGTAATGGAAGTGATTGGATGTCTGCCCGCGGTTGGGAAGCATGGACCAGTGTTGGTAAAACCAAGGCTGATAAACTGGCTACTTGTCTGTACGAGGATGCTGAACACTGTTTGCCGGGAATGAAAATGCGCAAGGATACGACAGATGGTGATCCTGACAAAGAATCACAGTTTTACATACTGAGGCATACGAATTGTCCGGCTGTTCTTACTGAGAATCTGTTCCAGGATAATAGAGAGGATGTGGAGTTCTTGTTGTCCGAGAGCGGTAAAAGGGCTATTGTCTCGCTTCATGTGTGGGGGATTATGAAATATTTGGGCTTATGAAAAAGTTGCTTTGGATATTAGTTGTATTATTAGCAATCGCTTGTGTGACGGTTTGGTTCCGTCCGAATGAGCCTTTGCCGGCAGAAATACGCACCGAGACGAAGATACAGACGGTTGTCAAGACTGATACGGTTTTTATCTCTGCACCGATGGCAGTGTTTTGGCAGATATTGCCGAATGATACAGTACGTATAGGTGATACCTTGCTTCATCGTAGGCAGGTTGTGTATGAAGATAGCCTGTATCGTGCGGTGGTGAGCGGATATGTAGCCCCGCGGCTGGATAGTATGACTGTATATCCGAGGACGGTTTATCAGACGGTAACGAATGATATCTATCACCCGGTGATTGTCAAGTCGAAGAAAAAGAAGCGTTGGGGATTAGGGCTACAGGCTGGGTATGGGTATCCGGGAGGTTTTTATGTGGGAGCTGGGGTGAGTTATGATTTGTGGCAGTGGTAGATTATTCGTATCAGTTTTCATATAAAGGCTTTGTTTTTCCCTTTTTGCATTATTTTTAGTGTAAAATCAATAAAAAAATGGGTAGAAATAGGCGTTTCTGCTCGAAAAACGTTTAATTTGCAAAATATAATTTTTATGATATGGATAAAATGACAGTATCTGCAAATAATCAGCAAGAAATGGACTTCTCTAATAATGAGGTTGGTACAGTGATTACCTATCATATGGATGGGGCAACGGTACATACGTTAAAACCTACAGATAGCGATACCATTTTTATTGCAGGAGTATCAAACGGTGATTCTTTTATAAATCAAATCACAGGTAAGTCATTTGAAAATATTTACAACTTCCTAATAAAAGCTGTTAATAATAGAACTGTGGAGCGTGACTATTTTAGGCTATATAGTGAGTTGGCAAGTGGAATGATTTCAGAAGAAGAGTTTGAGAAAGAGATAGATGAGAATGAAGATAACTACGTGATTCAAAACAATATAATACCATCAAAAGAAGATTTACAACTTGCTTTAAATATAGCAAGAGATATAAAAGAAGTAGACACTTCAGAAGATTTATCTTCTTTGTTTTCTTTCAATTCTATTGAAATAGAAAAATTATTACCGTCTATCAAATATTAATAAACTTATGGCTGTTTATATAAATGTAGGGGAAGTTATTGAAGGTAAAGCCGTTGACTGTACTGCAAGAAAATGGTTGTGGAAAGGTTTAAAAAAACATCCTATAACTCAAAAAAGAATGACATTATATGTTACTGATAGAAACAGTGAAGCTTCAATTGTTAAAGTAATAGCAGAACCTGAGGATTTAGACTTAAAGGAGAAAACAAAACATTTTCATCGAACGAAAGGTGATAAATTGGAAGCCGATTCTTTAAGCATATATGTAAACAAAATGCAGCAAATTACACCTAATGTTAAAGAAGGAGTTTCCGGAAGACATGGAGCACACGTGATACATATAACAGAACATACTATTGCTGAAATAAAAACTTCTTTAGATACTTTTAAAAAACGATTGGGTTATAGTAATAATTTGATAACAGTATAAATTTATGGAAATAGAAATTTTTACAATATGTGACAGTGCACATGCTTACAATAATAAATTAGTCATTGTAGGTACGTTTAATCAAATAACTTCTAATCAGTTCCCAATGGTTTATCCGTCTTTTACAATAGTGGGGAGGATTTGTTATGAAGATATAGAAGGGGGCCCAAAGACGTATGAATTATCCTTTTTAGATCCAGATGGAAATAATGTTGTTCCTAAAATTAAATGGAATGCTGAAGTTAATATTGAACCTAAAAAAAATGCCTATATTAATTTTAACATAAATTTAAATCAAATTCAATTAGGTAAAGTAGGTACGTATAATATCAATTTGAAGTCAGAAGGAATTAATCGTACTTTTAAATTATTTGTTACAGAAAAAAATAGATAGTTTTTACGTTCTCTGAACGGTTTGATTGTATAAGTGATATATTAAGACAGTCCTATGAATTGTTATTCAGATTTCAGGAACAATCCAAACCTATTATACATGAAGTGCCCCGGCTTTCGTCGGGGCTTTTTTATTTACTTTTTATAGGATAATTCCTCTTGGCTTTGTATTTTTGTTTTTTGTTAAAATCTAATCTTATGAAAAATAAAATTTTTATTGATGGGAATGTATTGGTTAAGAATGGAGCATTTTTTGCTGGAAATTGCATAGTAATGTATGCATCTGAGAATGAGAAGAAAAATGCTAAGATTATTGAGGTCCCTTCTGGAATATTAGAAGTTGAAGGAGACTATGGTTCTATTTTTAACGACTATTACATTCGTGGTGGATTAACTTTTGATAACGGCGCAGATGTTGAATTTATATTTGATGATCAAGAACGCACCTATTCTATTTATAAAGATTGTATTAATAAAATTGAAAGACTGATAGATGAATCGAGTATTCCAGATTCATTGAGAAGTTTATTTTATCAGCAACAGTTTTCAAGTGCTTTTAGTGCATTAGAGTTATTCTTATTTAACACCTTTATGAGACAGGTGTGTAGTAATTATAATAGTTATAATAAGGTAATTAGAGCACATTTAAGATGCTTTGAACGTTGCAAGGAAGATATTGAAATTGCCAAAAGTGAAGAGTGTCTTAAAAAAGAAAAATGGTTCATAGAAAAAACACAGAATATAGTTTATCATAATATAAAGCAAGTCAAAGATATATTTTTTAATGCATTCGATATTAATGTAGATTTGGGTATATTGGAGGATGAAATTAATATGCGTAATGATATAACTCATAGAATGGGATACACGGTAAAAGGAAAGGCTATTGTGATTACAGATTCTGATGTTTTAGCTCTTATTGGCAAAATTGATAAGATTGTAGAGAGCTTGACTCTTGAAATAAAAAAGTATTCTGTAGAAAGGGGTACTGAATAGTCGTCTCATTTCACTATATTTTCACTATCTTTGTTCTATGACTTACAAAGAAGCTTTATTATATTTGGAACGCATTAAAGATACCGCCATTGATGCCCCCGTGAAAGGGCGTCTCATAGAATCATTATTCATCGGCCCTACCGATTGGGAACAAATGACAGACTTTATGAATCTTCGTATCCAGAAAGGAGAGGAAACGGCTTTGATTGAGTTTGACAATGCCGGCAAGAGTCTTTCTGTATATGGGGTATCGGTCAATAATGAATTTGATGTACCGCGTTGGGATATGACTATTATGGATAATTGGGAATTGATGATGGGTAGATATAAAAATCCCCGTAGCGGCTCAACTACGGGGATGGTGTCAAATAACAGAGTATCAATATGAGATACTAAGTGAGCCTATTTTTTTAGAAATGTCCTGCAGGGCATTGTTGAATGTCTGTAATTCTTCTTGTGTAAAGCGTGCCGGTTTTCCGTTTACCAAATTGCCGTTTAATCTCTGATACAGCCATGATCTACTTTTATTAAAGTACTTCTTTGCGAGGTAGCTTAGAGAGACAATTTCGGCCACTTCTTGCAGCTGTAGTTTGATTGCGCTCTCTTCTACAACATCCAGTTTCTTATCAATGTTCTGTAAGCGCTCTGATACAAAGTTGGCAATAGCTTTCTTGTCTTCTTCCGAATTGTACTTGGCTGCTATTTCTGTCATTTTGGTATAGAACTCTGGAGAGTCTGTACCAAGTAGTGGCTTTAATGCCAGTAATTCATCTTTCAGTGCCATATATTTATTTTTAGTGCCCTCTCCGGAGAGAGGGGCTTTGTTTTATTTCTTTTTTCCTAACTCTTTTAAGATTTTGTCGATTGTTAGTAACCGGTCTAACCTTTTGTCAATCTCTTTTTCTTGGTTTGTTCCGGTAACTTCGGCGATAAACCTTAGTTGATCTAGTTCTTTTTTGAGAAATGCTCTTTGTATAAGCAAATCCTTTTTAATTTGTTCGTTACTCATGTTGATTACTTTTGTTATTTGACATTACAAAGATAATAATCTTTTGGTTATTATACAACTATTGCATGAATTATTTTCGCTATCTCGTATATTTTTTCCATATTTGCAGTGCGTTACATATTTTGATTTGCGTTGGGTGATAACCTGACCGTTGGGCTACTGGTGATTGATTTTGCCAGTAGCTTATTAATATACGGTTCCGACCCCCGTGAGATAGCTTAATGGCATCCTGTATCCGACGCAAGTAGATATGTAACGCAACGGGAAAGCGGAACCGTTCTTTTTTCCGCTCCTTAATCCGTTGCATTATGGGTAAATCTAAATCCCCCTCTCCCAAGCTAACAAAGGTTTTCATTGGCTACGGTCACTATCAGCTAACAGTCACATATTCCGATTGCGTGAAAACCGCCATAACGGGAAATATGGAGTTAATAGACCGTTTAAACTCTGATATAGAAAAGGAGAGGGAAGAAGCTACTGCCGAAGCAATAGCTTTCGTTCAGGAACAATCACTTTAAGCTGTCGAAGATTTTCCTCATTGCATCATCAGCGTGTTTTCGCATCACTCGAAAATAGTTGAATATAGGGCGGTTCGTTTTCATTGATTGGCCGATACAATATTCAAGAATTTCTAAGGATATACCTAATTCGAATCCATGCTGAACGAATGATTTACGTGCAGAATAATAAACCACATGCTTTCTTATCCCTGCTATTTGGGCGAGTTCTTCCATTTTGCGGGATACAACAGAATAACATTGCCCGAATGTTTTGTACTTACCAAAAACAAGTTTACCATTCTTCTGCATATATTTGTTTATGATTTCCCTTGCTTCCGGCTGGACGGAGAATGCCGTTTTGCTTTCACCACTTTTTTTGTTTTTTGTTTTTCGCCGGTAATATTCTATCCATTCTTTTCGGAAATCAATATCAAGCATATCTACAAGATTGATACCACCCAGATAATAACTTAGCATGAAAATATCACGTACTACTCCGATATTGTATTTAGGGATTTCCATATCTCGGATCGCCTTTATTTCATCAATGCTAAGGTCTAATTCGCGGATATTGGCTGATGGCATTCTACAGAACTCAAACGGCTCTACTTCGTATCTGACCATATTATGCTTCTTGGCATAGTTGATGATTACTTTGAGCAATGTAAGGTAGATTTTTATAGTGGTAGGAGAGAGCCGCTTGTCTTCAAGGTCCATTTCAAAATGCTTGATGTTTCGAGGGGTAATCATTGAAAGTAGCAAATCACCTTGTGACTTGATGAATGATTGGCATGCCAAGCGATACAACTTTTCAGATTTGTTTCGTTTCTCCTCTGCAAGTTCTGATAGATAAGATGCCATTGCAGAGGAAAACTTGGCATTGGTATAGTCTTTCTTTTTAATGATTATTTCCCGGAGCTCGGAACATGAATATACGTCCACATCATATATGTTGTCGATAACATTCTGATAATGGTTAAGTAGATTCCGAAGTTTCATGTTCATTGAAGCGGCTTCTGGATGATTGATAACTTGCCCCTCTTTGAATTGTGATAGGGTGTCAATAATGCAGTTTGTTGGAATATACCTGGTATTGGAATTATGGGCCAGTGATATTCTTACTTTGTGCTTTCCGTTGATAAGCACTTTTGCAGGTACGATACAAAGTTTAAGCGTTGCCATATTTTTGTTTAATAAAGTTGCGACAATTTGTTAGTAATAAAATCGGCGTCCGACAATCGTCCGACAATCAAATTTTGCAACCTGCTGCGAAATATTGGAGATACGCTTTTTCGTAAGTACTTGATATAAGGGGGACAATTCACTTTGTATGTAAATGAAGATAGTTGTGAATGTAGCTGAAACGCCTATGTACAAAGGGATTGATGCATATTTGGACGTATCCGAGAAATCAAATCGAATTGTTACATTATGGGACATGAGTGTTACATTTGAACTGGAAACAAAAATGATTTAAACAGTCAAATGTTACATTGAGATAAAATGAGGGCTGAATTGATGCTTTTTGAGGCGCAATTTAGCCCTTTTCTGTATACTTTGAGGGAGGTTACTCTTGAGTACTACGAATAAGGTGAGATTGCTTGATAATGGCTCTACGGGGTATCTTAACGCCACCATCAATGAGGCCGGCATGAAGCAAAGAGTTCTTTTTGATACCTATTTGAGTGTCATTTAGAACGGTGTAAATGGCGCTGATACTACCAAAATAATAGTCCTTCTTCTCAAAAATGAGATGTACGTGAATTACCTTAGTCATAAATTCATCATTTAGAAGTTTTTTTTGCAAAGATATTCTAAATAATAATTATATAGAAGTATTTACAAAGAAAATATGTACTATTTAAGGCGTTTAGAGAATATGGTCTCATAAGTTTTTTTATATGCCCAAACGGATAAAGTGGTATCAATGAATAGCCATAGAGTGAAATGTTAAAAATGAGTTTAGGCATACTATAAGGCATACTGATAAGGCATACTTTTTTCATAAGTAATAAACTTATGTAACGTGGTTTAGGCATACTATTTTAACAATTAGAAAAGGACGTATTTTATATGATGTTTCCTTTTAAGTTATGTTTTTAGGCGTTTAAATAAACATTTATAGGGGGATAGTATAGTTATTTTGGTAAGTGATACGGTTGTATCTCTTTTATAAGTGCTTGATTTATAGTAGATATTTATAAAACAAATGCTATTTTAGCGTCATAAACGCGTGCGCGTCACAAATAATTGGCAGTATAGCTCAGTTGGTAGAGCGCAGATATGCATACGTGATGATACATGTGTGCAGCTCTTTTGTCACAAGTTCGAGTCTTGTTGCTGCCACAATGGTTTTTGAAGGTAGAGACGAACGTTCCCACTATTCAGCACTCCGTCTGGGGGAATTAAACGTACGGAGATTTTAAGGTAATTGATTGTTGATGGAAATGCTCCCGGTAATTGCGCTGAGAGCATTATTGTTCGGTTATTAACTATTTAGATACTATTTCACATTGATAGCACGCAATAATTGTTGCATCTGCCCTTTCATGACATCCATATCATCTTCCAACTGATTAACCTTGTCGTAATATGTTTCATTGAGATTCGGCATTTTAGCACTGAAGTACCATTCAGCATGAAGTATGGTGTTTATCTCCTGAGCTTCCAAATTAAAATTAGGGTAATTGATTTTATCTACATTATCTGACATGCAAACGAGGAACCCATGTTGGCGAAATCTGTTTTTGATGCGTTTGATATATGAACGCCCATCAGTGTCACTGATAACATAAATATGCTGGTCGGGCATGTCCTGCCATTCAGAACGGTCGAGCAATCTCACGATAACGTAGGAACTATCCAATAATGTAGGAGACATACTTTCTCCTTTGATGCGGACACAAAAATACTTTTTGCTATTGTGTACCATGGATGAAGGCATCTTTATAGCGTCTACTACTTCTAAATAGTCCGGATTGTCGCAACCAGAGCAGCCTGCGGCAACAGAGATGTCCACTAGTGGGATTGAAACAAAATCATCATTGATAGACAACAACGCTGTAGAAGCGGAATTTGTGGATGTGGACTCGTGACGGAGCATAGAGCCACGTCCTGTGATAAGCCAATCTGCAGAATATAAGGGATAATTTTCAACTATATTTTGTAACCATTTGGATTGAATGTCGGTACCATTGGCTATAGCTCTTGATAACACACCTTTACTGGCACCAATACTACGTTCCATAGCAGTGATCGTTATCCCCTCTTTTACAGCTATTTCTTGAATTCTTGATAAAATACTACCCATACAGACGAAAATTATCACACATTTATTTGCGTGGTTGAAAATTATCACTTAGATTTGCATCGTGTTCAAGCAGAACAGCCCCAAAGATAAGAATTATTTTAATCAGAATTTAGATATGGAGAACAAAATCAGAAAGAAGATTGAACTGAGTGCTTCAGGCAAAGAGAAACTTGCCCGGATGTTCAATGTAACACACCGCAGTGTGTGTTATGCGCTTGACTTCAAACGTAACAGCGTGCAAGCCGCAAAAATTAGGGAAGCTGCCCTAATCAATGGTGGTAAGTTGGTGGAGATTATTGATGTGACGGACTCTGCCAAGCGTACGGTGAAGGTGTTGGACTCTCATGGGAATGTGAAAGCGGTGATAGCTAATGATACAGTAACTTTATGAATGGTATGGGTGATATTCTTATTTGGGTTATTCAGGCAATTCTTTGCGTCCCCATTTTCTATGTCTGCACTCAAATACACAAATCAAAGCGAAAGTTATGAAAGTGAATATTAACAAGCGGCATACAAAACCTTGTAAACTAAAGGTATCCCGATATACCCAGTTTATTATTTCACCGAATCCACATGTTGCTACTATTCCTACCGGAATAAAATACACATCGGAACTTTTGAATATAGCAATAGTCCATGCTGTATATGTTCCAATGTAAGTAGTAGCAACACCTACGGTGATGAGTGTTTGTGTGAACCAATCAAATGTTTCAAAAGTGTTGATAGAAAAATAAAGAATGGGATACAGCATAAGAGAGCAAAGAGCAATTGAAGCTATGGCCTTTCGGTAGCTCTCGCTAAGCGCCAAAAAGATTTTATCAATATTCATAATGATTGAATTTAGTATTAGTTAGAATGCTACAAATGTAGCGAAACTATTCCGGTTCGGGATGAATAGGGGTAGATTTTTCAATTGAGAATTAAAGAATTAAAAAATAAAGTGATATGGATAGAAAATTGACAGTAAAAGAAAAGGCGTTCTTGGAGGAGCTTCGGGAACTGATGGCGAAGCACAGTGCTATGCTGTATTCGGAGAATGACCGGGTATGCATGGATATTGAGTATTCAGGTGATGAAGGCTGGGAGCCCATAACCTTGCCCGATGGCATTACTGTGTTTTACGACTTGGATGATTTCATTGAACAGAACTCTTAAACTTTACAAGATATGAAAACCTGGAGACGAATTCAAAAGATTGCCGTAGCTGTAGGCATGTCCTACGGTCTGTGGTTGGGAACAAATGTGAACGCAACAGATGCGGACAGCCGCAATGCGTTTGTAATTATCGCATTATCGGCCATCATAGCAATATCACTTATGCCGGATAAGACGGATACCGCAACTGTTTAGGAACGGTTTGTTCAGCAAGTCCGGAGTTTCCCTTATCATGCGGAAGTAGCCGGCTCCCCGGTTCGACGCCGGGGCTTGCACAAATAAAAGAGAAAAGTTTCTGATTATGGAAATGTACGGTAAAATAAGGTGTGTCACTTTTCCTGAATTGGTTTCGCAAGGAAGAATATTGAGTAAACCAAACTACGATAAAAAAGTACGTGAAGGCAAGCTTCGGGTTGTACGTCCCGGAAAAGGAGCCGGTTCCTACGCCCTCATAGACTACACCAGTCTTCCCGCCCTTATTCGTGAGGCATACGACAGACTTTATCCCAATGCTTTGGAAGAAATGAAAGAACAACTAATGAGCAATATCATCCGTAGTGACAGTAAAGCTGTAGAGTTCTATAAGACCTACCGGCCCGCCATCTCACTGGATCGTCAGGCAGAATATGTACTGAATGCCGAGGTGATGAACGAACTGATCCGCGTGGAGAAAGAGACCGGGGCCTTGCATAGCAAGTGCGGTTACAGCCGTAAATCCATCGTGTGGGAAACGGTGCAAGGCACATGTGAGAAGTTGCGCGAACGATATGGACATACACTGCCCGCAACCCGTCTCCGCGAGAAATTCAACGCTTACAAGAAGGCCGGATATATCGCTCTTGTAAACAAGAATACAGGCAACCAGGCGGCACGTGTGGTAGTTCCCGAAGTGGCTCGTCTGTTGCTGAAACTTCGCCGGAGCATTGTTCCCCGCTATACCGAGGCGCAGATCTTCGATGAGTATAACCGTCAGGCAGTAGAACGCGGGTTGAATATCATCAAATCGCCTACTACTATAAAGAACTATCTTAATGATCCGGCTGTAATGCCGATGTGGTATGCAGCCGTATACGGCATGCAGAAGTGGAAAGCCAAGTATGCCAGTCTGATGAAGACCAGCCTCCCGCAGATGCGTGATGCATTATGGTATGGCGATGGTACCAAACTAAATCTCTACTACAAAAATGAACAAGGAAAGATGTGTACCACCAGCGTATATGAAGTGATGGACGCTTACAGTGAGACTTTGCTTGGGTATGACATATCCCCGAATGAGAATTTTGACAGCCAGTACCGGGCTTACCGTATGGCTGTTGAAGTCTCCGGCAGCCGTCCTTATGAGATTGTGACTGATAACCAGGGCGGACATAAGAAAGGTGATGCAGCAGGTTTCTTCCAACGTCTTACGATACTTCATCGCCCCACGATGCCCTATAACGGACAATCCAAAACGATCGAAAATGCTTTCTACCGTTTTCAGGCACAGGTTCTTCATGCCATCTGGCATTTCACAGGACAGAATGTGAATACCAAAAAACTGAATAGTAAGCCCAATCTGGAATTCATAGAGGAGAACGCCTATGCGCTTCCCACACTCGAGGAGCTGAAGGCTATTTACAAGGAATGCCGTAACCGATGGAACAATGAGGAAAAGCATTTTGCTACCGGTATTCCTCACATGGAGATGTATCGTATGAGTGAGAACCCCGAAGCTGTGCCTGTTAACGAAATCGACATGATGCAGATGTTCTGGCTGTGTCATCCCAAAGCAGTAACATACACCAATTATGGTCTGCGGTTTGAGATTGACAAGCAGCAATACCACTATGATGTATATGCAGCCGATGGTCTGCGCGATGAAGCCTGGGCGCTCCGCAATACCGGACGTGAATTCACTGTAATGTATGATCCCATGGACATGACCCGCGTGGAATTGTGGCGTAATACCGCCACCGGTGCCAAGTATAGCGCCACCGCCACTCCAAAAGTTTCTGTCAGCCGAGCCACTCAGGAACGTACCCCTGAAGAAAGCGGCTTCATGCGGCGTACCATTGAACGCAACAAGGAGACCATGGCCGCCATCCAACTGGAAGGCGAACGGTTTGACCTTGATGAGCGTATTGCTGCCGAACTTTTCGGCCTTTCCACTCCGAAACCTAAAAATCTCAGCAGGAAGAAAATGGACGAATGTCGTGAAAGGTATGACCATGGTAAACTTTCCGTTCCTCTCTCCCTACCGGAGAAACGCAAACAGGAGGAAACCGAAATCGATAATGAAGCCGATTATTCCACTGTGGGGGAATACACCAAGGCACTTTCCAATATGACACTGGATGAGCTGGCATTGGACAGGTTTTAAACAATAATCAATTAAATACTATTCAAACTATGAAAGGATTAACCAAACAAGACAAAAACGATATCCGCGATGCGCTGATGGGCTATTGTGAGAATTTTCCCAGCCGTAACCGCGCCAGCGAAAGCCTGCAGGGGGTTAGTGCGGCTGTAGTAAGCCAGATTTTAAACACCAAGTATGAAAGTATCTCCGATGATATGTTTAGCCGCATAGCGGCGCAAATCGGTTTCAGTTTTGAACGTTGGACCATTTGTGAAAGTGAGAACTACCGTCTCGCCACTTACGTGCTGGCCGATGCCCAAATGTACAAGAACGTTACCTGGATGGTGGGTGATGCAGGTTGTGGAAAGACTACTGCAGCCATAGAATTTCGTCGTACACATCGTAACGTGTTTTATATCCTTTGCTCGGAAGACATGAGACGCAGTGATTTTGTCCGGGAAATAGCCAAACAGGTAGGTGCGCCTACTGACAGCACCAACAATTTGCGTGACATGCTGGATTATGCTCTTGGCATGATTGGTTTCCTGCAGAACCCGCTGCTTATTTTTGATGAGGGCGACAAGTTGACAGACTGCGTGCTGAACTACTTTATCAGCATCTACAACCGTCTGGAGGGACGTGCCGGTATTGTATTCATGAGTACTGACTACATCAAGCGCCGCGTGGACAACGGACTGCGCTACAACAAGAAAGGCTATAAAGAAATCAACAGCCGCATAGGCCGCAAGTTTTTCGATTTGAATGCCACCGGGCGCAATGATATATACGCCATTTGTCAGGCCAACGGATTGACAAATGAAGCTGAGATAAAGCGTGTAATGAAAGATGTGGAGGCTTGTGATAATGACCTGCGCCGGGTTAAACGTGTAGTTCATGCACAAAAACGGCGTGCCGAGCAGCAGAAAGGGAGGGATGAAGAATGAATGTAAGACATGAAGATGCTGCAGGGGAAAAGGAGAAAAAGATAACCTTTGACCGAAATGCTAAAGGGGTACGTGAAATGCTTTCGATGAAGTTCGATACGCTGGATTTCAAAGATGCGTGGCATGATGCTTTCGGTACACCGGAACGCCGCGGGGTATGGTTTGTCTGGGGAAATTCCGGTAACGGCAAAACCTCGTTTGTAATGCAGCTCTGTAAGTACCTCTGCCGTTTCGGGCGTGTGGCTTACAACAGTATGGAAGAGGGTGCATGTCTCACCATGCAGGACACACTCCGGCGCTTCGGCATGATGGAAGTCAACCGCCGTTTTCTGCTAATCGACAACGAGAGCATTGAGCAGCTCAGTTTGCGGTTGAAGCGTCAGAAATCGCCTGACTTTGTGGTTATCGACAGTTTCCAATACACGCAGATGACCTATCGGCAATATATAGAATTCAAGGAAAAACACCGCAACAAGATGATTATCTTCATCAGCCATGCCACCGGACGACTACCCACCGGACGCAGCGGTAAAAGTGTGATGTTCGATGCCACACTGAAGATATATGTCGAAGGGTACCGCGCTTTCAGCAAAGGGCGTTTTATCGGACCTGTGGGACACTTCGATATCTGGCCGGAAATGGCGACGAGATACTGGGGAGAAAACAACGAATGATTATTAATGTTCAGTGACAGACAGACCTATTATGAAAACGACCAAAAATAAATCCATTACGTCGCAGCAGCTCAAAGCCCTGCACGCCACTTTCCACCGCATCGGTATGGATGACGATGCCAGGCATGGATGCATCTATGAATTCACTTCCGGACGTACGGCAAGCAGCCGGGAACTGACGATGCACGAAGCGCGGCAACTGCTGGAAAGGTTGAACCCGCCGGATGAAAAGGTAAGGGCAATGCAACTGGCGGAAGCGAAAAGCGTGTTCCGCGATATTTATCGCCTGTCGTTCCTGATCCCACAGCTGAACCAGGGTTTCACCAGTGACAGTGAAGATGAATACCGGATGAACGTTGCGAAGCTCAACATGTGGTCGAGGAAATACAGCAAGGCACGTAAGGACGTTACCGCCATGAAACTGTGTGAGTTACAGGATACTAAGAAGCAGCTGGAAGCTTGGATGCGGCGTGAAGAGCGTAAGACCCCAAATCTTAATTATTAACCATCAGCAAAAAGCAAAATCAATGAGAACAAAACAAGAAATAAACCGAGCATTAGGGATACTTTATTCTCGTGGAGATAAAATTAGTATGCTTCAGGCAGAAATACTTGAAAATCGGCGCTCAGAGCGTCAGATATTTCAAAAAATGGTGATGGATGTTCCTCAAGAGAGTAGGGATGAAGATGCTTTTTTTGCTGCGCGTGATGCCGGAATGTTTCTGGAAGGGAAATTGGAGTTAGAAGATTTTCTACCAGAAGTGAAGCCACAGATTAGAAAGGAATCTGAACAGACGAAAGTAAAAGTTAGTGTCTCTCTGGAATATCTAATCACGCTTACAACAAGAATCGAACGGTTGGAAAAACAAGTATGTTTTCTTTTAGAACGTAGGAATAAAAGTGTATACAAGCATCAGGCTGATGCAAATAAGCAGGATTATCTGACGCAAACTCAAGCCTACAAATATATTGGGTGTAGCCAGTTAACTTTGATACGCTGGACGAAAGACGGTATGGTACGAGGGTATCGAAAAGGTTCTCATGTTTATTATAGTAAGAGTGAACTGGACATTAATCCTACGGTTCAGAACTTCCGGAATTTGAAATAAAAAGGAGATGTCCCATGAGAAACTATAGTTCTGGATATACAGTCCAAATCGATTCTACTGACAAGCAAGAACATCGTATTCGACTTATCACACAACTTGAAAATTGTACAAATCATATTCGAAGTTTGCAGGAGCGCTTAAGGTCAGATATTACCAAGTTAAAACCCATTGAACTGGAACGTCTCCTGGATGATTATCGTGCAGAACAGATACGCTATGATAACCTCTCCCGGGAGCTGGATGGTCATAACACAGCAGCCAAGACGGCAGCCGCCAAGGAGCGCTGGCGCAAGCAGAACCGGGACCGAAGAAAAAAATTACATTATTAACCCTATAAAAACATTTATTATGGCAAGAACAAAGAAAACAGTAGTCAGCGGTATCACCCGCGAACAGGCGGAACAGGCGTTCGCAGACTTCGCAGCAGCCGATGCCAAACTACAGAATCTTACTTCAAAAATGGATATTGAAATGACACGTATCCGCGAGAAATATGCGGATCAGTTAGCAGAACTTTCTGTCGTGAAGGAGAAGAATTTCGACATCATGCAAAGTTACGCCCTTGAAAACAAGGAAGAACTGTTCTCCAAGAAGAAAAGCCTGGAGAGCGCCCATGGCGTGTTCGGTTTCCGTACCGGCACACCGAAGCTGAAGAACCTGAAGGGGTTCACCTGGGCGGCAGTGACGAATTTATGCAAGGAGCTTTTGCCGCAGTATATCCGCACCAGTGAGGAGCTTGCCAAGGACAGACTATTGGCTGACCGGGACAACCCGGAAATGGCGGAATATTTCCTGAAGATCGGCGTACAGGTTGTACAGGAAGAGACGTTCTATGTGGAGCCCAAAAAAGAGAATGATGCGCAGCAGTCTGCCTGAGGAATATTACGAATACCGGCCGCATGGCAGGAACTGGGTGGTGTACCGTATCCGACGTGACGCCACCGGTTCCACCGGAACCAAGATCGGGGAATTCCTTACGAAAGAGGAAGCCCGGCGTGAGGTCTACCGGTTGAATGGCTGGAAAACAAGATAATAATGAGCAAAACTATAAAAATGATAAGCTTATTCACCGGTATTGGCGGTTTTGACTTGGCAGCCGATACTTTGGGTTGGAAAATCTTGTTTCAATCAGAAATAGACCCGTTTTGCTTGGAAGTGCTTAATAAATGTTTTCCCAATGTACCTAAACATGGAAATATAAATGAAATCAATGCAAAGAAATACAGAGGCAACGTTGATGTTGTGGTCGGAGGATTCCCTTGCCAACCATTCAGTAACGCTGGCTTGCAACAAGGAGTGGAAGACCCCCGCTTTTTATGGCCAGCAATGTATCGAGTTGTACGAGAGTGCCGACCGACATGGGTCATCGCTGAGAATGTTCTCGGACTTATTAGTAACGCAGACGGAGTGGTCTTCGAGCAAGTGTGCACTGATTTGGAAAGCGAAGGCTACGAAGTACAACCGTTTGTTATTCCAGCTGCGGGTAAAGATTCTTTTCAAGAAAGGAAGCGAGTTTGGATTGTTGCCTGCCTTAACGGCCAGCGAAGCAAAGCGGATAAAGCTACGCAGAGAGAGCATTTTAAAGCATTCCGACAAACGAAAAAGCAATTACCTGACAGCACATATTTCGAGAGCTGGTTTCAATCCGTCCGATATTACTCCGAGTTGGATGGAGTGGTTTATGGGATACCCAATTGGATGGACAGAACTCACGCACTCGGCAATGCCATTGACCCACGAGTAGCATACGAGATGCTTATAACGATTGAATATTTAATTAACGTATAACAAGAATAGAAATGAGCAAAATTGAAGAAGCCTTCAGAGGTTTAGGAAGAACAGAGAAAGTGAAGTTTATTTCGCAAAACATTGATTACGCAAATGCGGATGCAGTAGCCAAGTATATAAGTGCCTACCTTTTTGATGTCCTTGAAGATGTCGGGAACAATGAATATATAGCAATGTATCTCAGAGGAAAGGGGTATGAAGTAACAAAACAAAAATAATCCTCAAAACGGAAAAATAATGGCAAAGATAACTTACAAATCAAGTATTCCCAATGACAAGCCGCTTTGGCTTCTTAAGCTCCAGTTGGCGGTTAGCCAGCTGGATGCCACCGGACTGAAAGGAAATGAGCAGGATTTCCGTAACCTGAAATCATTCATCGACGCTGAAATCCGTTCGTTAATGGAAAAAGGCGACATCCGTCGCAGTTTTGTGGAAACCGAACTCCGGCAGGATGAAGGCAGGACGGTGATACATATCTTCCGTAATCATGTGGTTGTCCAGACCTATTACATCGAAGCATGAGTGAGAAAAAAGAAATATTGGTACTCAGTTCCCCGGACTTTGGCGTCGGTAAAGAAACCATAGGCTACTATACAGGGTACGCCTGTGGTTACTGCCATGGTAATGGCTGGTTCTGGAATCCTGAAATCATCCATGAGCGGGTAAAGATACCCTGCCCGAAATGCGGTGGAACCGGAAAAGTAAAAGGTATCGTTACAGTGGAGTGGGTTCCGGACGGGAAATGAAAACATAATAAATTGACTTCATGAGTAATTCTGTGACACTGTTTATTTGAATTAGTGCATAACTCTACTTAATCTTACAAGAGTAATGTCTTTTATCTTTATATTTGCATTATATTCAAAATATAAAATTTAAGCTATGGAAATCGTATATATAGAAGGTAACCTGTTAATGAAAGTTACTAAAAAAATAATATTTGGTGATATTATGATGTATGCTTCAGAACCACCAATCATTCACAGAAAGATAACTGCAGGTGCAGAAGGCGTTTATATTATTACAGATGATTCTTTTGTTGATAGTGTATTTCTAAGTATTTTTGTTAGTGGAGGAGTAACTTTTTATGAGGCTGGCCCATATATTTTAGGTATATCCCCTTTTCCAAAACTTAAATCAGAGTTGGACATAATAAATAATAAAGTACTTCTTAAATTAGAGGAAAGCCAAGAAGTACATAAGTTAGTTCTTATGGGATATTTTGCCCAATTTGAACTATACTTAATGGAAATGGTGATGCTTTTTATTTTATCTGATGAAAAGCATATTGATATTTTTATTAATAGCTTGAAGCAAGGTAAGATTAAAGGTATATATCGTATGGATAATTTCTTACAGAAAATGTTAAGTGTAGTGGACACGCCTAATTTGTCTGATAAGGTTATTGAAATCACACAGATTGTCCCAGAGATGTTTATATATCATCAGTTTGAAAATGTGAGAGTATTCTTTAAATCTATATATGGTACTCAAATACCTTCTATTCTAGCAATTAAAAAGTTTTATAGTAAATATAGGCATGATTTAATTCATCGTAATGGAAAAAGTATATATGTAAGTCGTTCGTTAATAGATGAAGTTTATAAAGAAATGATTGAATATGCTACTCAATTTAATGTAATTAAGGATAAGGTATTGTTTTTACATTAACTAAATGCTGTAGGCTATTTTAGTATCGGATAGTCATTTTTCTTACTTTTGTATCATATTCCAGCAAATAATCAACCAGTCTATCCGGATATGAACAAGCGTAGGGGAAAAATCATCGGCAGGAGTTATGCCCACAAGGTGGGTGAAATTCTCCGCATTTACGACGAGCATGCACGCAGCGGTCTGTCCAACCGCGAGATCTTGCGTCGCTATATCTATCCGGTTTACCCAATTTGCGAAAAGACTTTTTACAATATCATCAATGCCAGTGCCGATCCTCGTATTATCCGTCAGCAGGAAGATTTGAAACGCCAGCTATCTTTATTTTAGGTTTCTGCGGCGGTCGGTTTGGTACGCATGGCTCCTGTTCCGCTGTCGTTCCGTATATCGTGGAGGTGTATTCCGTTTCATACACTTTTATTCCGCCGGGCAGGGAAAAGTTCCGGCTTACACGTCTGAGCATGATGGTTGCACATTCTTCAAACCGTATCCCGTTCAGATAACCATTCAAACGTTCGGCCGTTGCCATTCTTCCAGCAGCATGATCTTCTTGCGTACTTCCATAATGTGTGTCATCATAACAATCGAATGCCAGCCGGACAGTAAGTGAAATTTCCCCATGCTGCACCCGGAATTTCAGATCTTTCCATTGTATCTCGGGCATGCTTATAAGTACACAGGGGAATGTGACAGGATACTGGTCTTCTCCGTTAAGTAGCGCATCCAACTGGCCGTAATCCTCATCAATGAGCGAGAGTATATCGCCCATATTTTCCGCAATTCTTCTCTGAATATCGTTAAATAACTGTTCCATGATGTAATGTTATTGGTGAATGATTCTTTTAATTTCTGCCTCAAGCTTATCCCTTATTTTCTTCTCCAGCTCACTGCTGGAGGTATCCGGCATGAACTGCCGTTTTGGTATACGGACTTTGAGACGTTTCTTCGGTGTCAGCGCCAGCCTTTTCCACATGAGTGCCTCTTCCGATGCGTTTTCGGTAAGTGCCATACGCTTTTTTCCTCCTTTCTTCATACCTTTTTTAATTCCGGCCGTCTTGTAATACATTGCCCAGGCAAATTTCCTCATCTGCGGTGTAACCGTAGGATGCAGAGTCCCCCCGTTGTTATGGACGGCAGCATACGGCACGTTGGTATAGACCCTCACCAGCCTGTTCTCGGGACGGAAGTTGATACTGCCTGAAAGGTGGTTCCTACCCGAAAGTAAAGGCCCGTACTGTGACGCTGCGCTATTCCCACTGCCGCGTTGCCTGCGGGTTTCTTTCCAGCGATGGAATCCTCTTCCTGTAAAGCCGCCTTTACGGAAATCCTCTTCAATGTGCCGTTTCGCGATGTTTCCGGCCAAAACGGGCATCCTGCGGTTCAACAATCCGCTTATCTGCTGCGCCTGCTGACGTATCCGGCGGTTAAATTCTTGTATATCCATCGTTTATTAAATCAATATCGACATCATCGGGAAATTCATCTTTCAAGAAAGACTTTACCGTCTCCTTTGCTCCCTCATACGCATTGGCAATGTACGGATGCGTGTCGCTGAACAGCCGCCCGTCCACTCCGGGATTGTTGTCAAGTCCGGGTGCGGGACGGTCTTCAGGTCCGTTGGCACGTGGTGTTGCAGTAGGCGGTGCATCAGTGGCGGACAGGCTGCACTTGCAGTTCCAGCGGTCTCCCGGGCGATGGCTGTTCCAGAACGGGTGGCCTATTGGCAGCACTGTTCCCCAGAACGCTTTATGGTCCGCTCCCGGATGTGCGCTTGTGCTCGGCATCCATTCCAGATTGGGCAGGATGTCGGCATACTGCTCGAAGCGTTGCCAGTCGGCAGCCTGGCGGGCACGTATGACGGCGGTGTCATACTCTGTACGAAGCCAGTGCCGCACATGGTGGTCGAGCATGGGATGGACATCCTTTTTCCACTGTTCAAATGGTTTTAAAACGCCGTTAGATTCGTAGAGCTGTGAGGCGATATCGTTCTGCATGCGGTGCACCTTGAAAGCGGAGAAGACCGCATTGCCCCGATCTATCTTTTGTTTGAACGCCATCGGGATTTCTGCAGCCGATTGGCTGATGCCGGTGCTCGATGCTTCGCGGAAGATACGGAAGGTTTCGTTGAAAAGGCTCTCCTCTATTTCCGACATGGGGTGGAAGTCCTTTTCATAGATATGCTTCAGGGCACGTTCCAGGATATTGCTATCAAATACGAAAGCGGATTCCGTACCGCCGGCTTTGCATTGCAAAGGTGTGGCAGAGCCGGACATGTAATCTATATCATCCAAGTCGGGCAGTTGCCAGTCCTCGTAATAGAGTGAATTCATCACCAGCCTAAAGCCCCGTCGTTTTGCGGGGCTTTTCCAAAAAAAGAGCCGGCGGCATTACGGGGCTGTTGCGTGGTCTTGCCATCTTCGGGTCCGTCTTTACCAACAAGTGGAATCCCCGCTGCGGCGAACGGATTGGCTGCTTTTCTCTTCTCCTCCAGTTCCGCCTTCAGCTGTTCATAATCCTGCGGTTTCTCAATGTACAGTTGTTCGTACAGGTAGTCGTCGGCGACGGGAATACCAAATACGGATACGGCTTTTTCCAGTAATTCTGCTTTAATTTTCACACTTTCCATATCCGGTTCTTCCACATAGACAAATTCGCCGCCCTGGGTATTAATACCCAGTGAGGCGAACAGTGCGGTCATGTCATAGTTCAGCAGGTTCAGTATGCTTAACGCGTCCTGTTCGATAATTTCCTGTTCCACCTTGTTGTGTATGGTTCCAAGCGCCTGTGTTCCAGTTTCACTTGCTTCGGTTGTAAGCGTGTTGCCAAGTACTGCCTTGCTCATTTCCGCATTGTAACGGTCAACAAGTGCGGAATACATGTCGCTGCTGCCGGAAAGGCTTCCCGGTTCCACAAATTCGAGTGTTGTCCCGTCCGGGCAGAGGAATACGGATGCACCGCCTTGTGCGGCCGCCGCTTCCAACGTGGCATTCCGCGCTTCCGGATCTGCTGCGTCATAGGTGTATTTACGCACCGGACGGCCGAATATCTCGGCAAGTT
>OGJL01000173.1_pt1 | contig 41522 bp, 59 predicted proteins | sample 1572291 | NCBI WGS metagenome assembly OGJL01 (sample SAMEA2582082, study PRJEB24529) | metagenome | biome: Human gut stool | place: China | collected 2011
TAATAAAAAGATGAGGCCTTGTTCCATAAGAACAAGGCCTCATCTTTAGTTGCGGCTAAACCGCTTATAATGATTTTAGTTTAGGGCTAAACCCCTTTGTTCTTATATTATAGAATAGATGTAAAAAAAAATCAACAGTTTTAAACTTTATTATAGGTTTACTTTATATCGTATAACTCTTTTATAACTGCTCGAATTTTATCAGTCACATGTTTATCTACTCGCATATTATAAAGTGCATCTTTATGATATCTAGGACTTTGTATGCGTATTTTACTTATAGTCCTTATTTGAGAAACAATGGCAACGGTGCCTGCATTTAACCGCGACACTTCTTTCATGATTATATCGTGCTTAGCAAGTAGGTCTTTGGCTTCAGCTAACTGTTTTTCAAAGCGTTTAACATCATTAGCCGTTAACGTCTTTTTGTCAGTATTTTCGAATTCCTTTACATACTCTTCGCATTTGTCTAACATCTTTCCGGATCTATCCAGTAGAACTGTAAATAATTCTGTTCCCAAATAAACATCTGTTTTATATAGTGTTTTTGGACTCTCTTTGCCTAACTTCAAAGACCTCAGAGGGACAACTGTGACTGTGCTGCTTTTAGAATTACTAGGTGCAAGTACTATCGCATAATGAAGGCCCCCGAACTCAGATCCTATCCCAAAGCCCAAGTCTACTTTAACTATATCTCCAGGTTTAAATTGAGGAAAATACTTTGGATCAAAAGTTTCTTCTTGTTTTATATATCTTAAATAATTACGCAGCCAATAATAGAGCAGGGCAGCCTTGTGTTGATCTGAACCTAGTATATTTTTTAAAAACGCACTTATGTTACTCGCAAGTTCCGTTATTTTCGACAATAAAGCCCCTTTGTTTTCCGGCTTTTTTAAATCCATACAAAAACTCCTTGTTGTACATTTTATATTTTCCTTTATTATAAAGCCCTTTGCCTCGTAGCAGGACAGGGGATTTTTATATCCCGAAAATCCCTCTAATGATGCTACGACTACGTTCGTGTTTAGCTTTACGCTCAGCTTCTTTTTGTTGTGCAATTCTTGCTTCCTGTTGTTCTTTTGCTAGTTGCTCTTTTTCTTCAGCACGTGCTTGTGCCTCTGCAGCTTGTTGCTTTTTGTAGTCTGCTAATTTAACGTCACGGCCGACTAGTCCCTTTACAGATGCAATAAGCGCTTCATCACCCATTCCTGGGGCAGCGACATGGTTTTGGCCGTTAAAATTATAGTTACTAATTATGGAATCAGATCCGCTTCGATATATGTTTCTATCAAATAAATCAACGGAATTATCAGAGAAATGAATTCTATAAGATAAAAGTTCTTGTGTTCCTAAAGTTCGTACCCATACGGCCCAAGCCCTAGCTGTGTCGGTAGAAGGGTCGTAGGACAATGTGTTTAAATCGACTTTCCCTGTGTAATCAGAATTTGAATAAAACCATTGCCAACGTGCGTCATTGAATTCTTTAGCACTAACCATCATTGTTACGCATAGTACAAATATTGTTGCTAATACTAACCCTTTTTTCATATTGTCATCTCCCTGTGTTAAATTATGTGGTGATAGAAATCGATTCCGTTAAGGTCCCCATCTTCAATTTGAGACATCCTTACCATACGTTCGACTAAGTTAACGTGATGTTCCACATAAAAGTCATCACGAATAATATGAATTAATTCATGCTTAATTTCTTCCCTCATGCGATCATGGGGAAGATTTTTATTTATGTAGATATTATGGGTATCCACATCTTCACATTCCTCTGACACAGCGTTGGCATGTGGTAAGTCACAGTAAATTACATTAACTACCAAATTAACACTCTCCCTTATATACTATTTATTTTTTAATTTTAATAGTTCTATATATTCAACTGCTTTCTCCATATCCTCCTTACTAATATCTTTTGCCGCAGAGAATAGCATACGAGCACCTGGGCGTGTGCGCAAGTACTCAGCGAATTCAGCTGCTTCTTTATCTAGGTAATATTCCTCTTCGGTTTTATCTTGCCTTTCTACTAATTCTGATTTTGGCACGTGAAAATAGTTTGCCATCATTTCAATTTTATCTATTCTTGGATATGTATTGCCTTTCAACCAATCTGTTAAAGTAGTGTATTTAAACCCTAAATCAGCACATAGTTTATTTCTGTCTATTCCTCGGCTATCCATTAGCCTTTGGAGATTTTGCGCCATAATTTCCTTATTGCCTAAATCACTCATCTCAAATTTCCTCTCTATAATAAATTCATAATAATTAATAACATAATACGATATTTCCGTAATAAATTCAATATTTAAACTAAAATTTTACGATAATTTACGGAAATTTAATAGACATTACGGTAAAACCGTAGTATACTCTAGTCATGATAATAAGTGACGTTAATAAGAAAGGAGGTAATTTATGAAGTATACACTTAGAATGCTCCGCGCATCCAAGTCTTGGACACAAGCTCAGGCCGCAAAAGAAATTGGCGTATCTACTGAGACTTGGGGAAATTGGGAGCGTAAGCGATCTTATCCGGATGTACCAAACATATCTAAGATAGAACAGGTATTCAATGTCGCTTATGATGATATTATTTTTTTATAGTGAATTACGGTTTTACCGTAAATAATTTAAAGAAAGGAGAAAATATGAAAATCATTATAGAAGGTACTGCTGAAGAAATTCAGGCATTAATGCAAAAAGAGCTCTGCTGTGAACAGAGCTCTAGTAATCAATGGTTTCCTGAAGACAGTAATCGGAAATATTACGAAAAATCAACAAGTGGTCCTAACCTGAAAAAATAGTTTCGTTGATATATTTCCAAGCATCCTTTGGTAACCAACCTTGGGTATTATTTATTACTTCTATGACCAGTAAACTATCATTGCTATCTAGATATTTGGTTATTTTGTCAGATACTTCTTGGGCTGATTGATAATTAGATCTAATTAAATAGGACGATTTCCAATATGTACACCAAGCTCCATCACTTGCCGATTTGATTGCTTGGATAACATTTTCATAATCTTGTCCCGCTTTATTCAAATCATAAGTAATAAAATAACGTTTTTTCATTCCACTCACCTCCTTTCTATATCCATTATAGCAAACGCGGAGGTGAGGGAAGTAATACTAATAAACAGATGAAGGAGGTGAGGAGATGAAGAACCCTGTAGGGGGGATTTATACAAAAGAAAATGGAGAACAATTTAATTATCAAAATAAATTTATAAGAGTTGAGCCAACAGGGGGTGATTTTTGGGACTACTTACCATTTATTGCTGTAGTGGTTTCCTCTGTTTCATTAGGCGTATCCATAGCATTTTGGGCGCTTAAAATTTTATGAAAATTAGATAAATTGTAATGGACTTTATAGAGCTTAAATTTTTTTCTATTAGATGTTGATAAAGGAGAGCGATGCCATGGTAGCCAAGCATATTGAGGAATTTTAAATTCAATGCAGATTCCCTCTTTAATAGAAATATTTTTATTAAGGATAACCAAGATAGGTAACTCTAAACAGCTGCCTGATGTAATTGGACCGCAGCGTGATTTAGGAAGATCAATAATAAAATTTTCTAAGGCCTTTGGCCCAAATGGACTAATTAATAAAGATGGATGGTCTCTTAGCCATGGAACGCTAGATAAAGTGCAAAGAAAATGGTTTTCATTTGTTTTAGGGTTATAGGCTCGTAAATCAAAATAAGAACTATTGCTAGTGCTGGCATTCACAATGATTGCGGTTGTAAAAATTGCATATTGATTAGTTGAATTTTCAAAAACATTATTAGGGGCTTCTATATTTTTTGTAACATCTAGTGCAAAGCAATTGGTATCAAAATCAACAGTTATTAATCTTCTTTCTCGCAAATATGATAGTAAAGAAAGCAATAAAGCCGCCAATGAAATGATTATTGGAATAAAATCCATAATTTCACCTACCTTCTAAGGTGATTATACAAACAATTATTTAAGAATACACAAAATATTCATGAAAATTTTATGAACATCTGTAAAGAAGATATAAAGGAGGATTATTGTGGACAGGAATAAATTATGTATAACAGTCGCTGAAGCTGCTGAACTAGCAAGCGTCCCCCAAGATGTAATTCGCCAATGGGCGGCTGACTTTGATTTTCCGTCGATGAAGATAGGGGCCCGAGGTGGCAAACGATTAATTCATTTAGATTCGTTTAATGCATGGCTAGGTAAACGATGCCAAGCAAGAATAGGAGAGTAAAAATGAAAAAATTAGCAGGTATCATGCTGGTCACATGTTTTGGGATTTTAGAAGGCTCAGATGTACAAGGGTACGAGTTGCATTCATCGACTATGCTACTGTTGCTTTTATGCACTGTATCTGCAGTAGCTATTCTTTATAAATCATTTAAGGAGGATGAGCATTATGGAAGATATTGATGTAATCGGAGCGTTATTTATTTTAGTATTATCGGCTGTCAGCATTATGTTTTACGGCGGTCTGGTTTGGGTACTAATACGATGAGACGTCCGGTTCGAACATGTACTAAATGTGGAGTTAGGTTAATTCCACACACTCATAACTACATTTATGACGAGATTAATCGAAAGGCAATTAGAGTATGTAAGTCCTGCCACGATGAACATATCCGCCGTAAAAGTAAAAATGCTCGCACTCACGGCAATGAGTAACGAGCAAAGATAAAAAAATATCCTATGTAAATTATACCAGATAAGGAGATAAAATGCCTGAAATAAAAGCAATAAAAACCAAAACCACTGGAAATATATTCGACTTTAATTTCTTTGCAGATAATAAAGGCAAGCACGAATCATTACAAAAGATAGCGATAGTTACTACAAATAGCTATATCAAGCTTTCAATGCCGGCTTACAGGAAATTAAAAGGCCCAGAATATTTCAAAGTTGGTATAGATATTAACAATAAAGTCATTTGTGTGGCGCCTGCGATTGCAACAGAGCCATATGTAATTAAACCAACAGCAGTACAAATCGAAAGAAATACTATTTATATATCCAAAAGTCGTAGCGTAATTCAAAAACTTCAACAAATTGGAATCCCTAAAATCGTGGAAGGGAAATTAGTTGATGATGAATTACTGTTTAAATTCTAAAGGAGAAACTATCATGGAAAACCAAAATATCTTAACAATTAAATTCAATGATACCGAAGATCTTGCACTTAAAATCGCAGAATGGAATGAAATTTTAAACCATCAATGCTGCGGTAATTGCCATGATGAAAAGCACCCTGCTGAACAAGTAACAAAAGCAATGTGTGAAACTGCACCTAAAGCAGAGCCTGTTACAAAGCAGGAAAAACAGAAAACTCCAGAAATTACGGATGACGACCTTCCAGTACTTCCTCTTGACGCGGATCCGTCGCCTAAAGCAGAATCACAACCTCAGCCAGTCGTTCAAGAAAAGGTTAAATCTGTTCCAGAACCAGAACCCGCATTGGATGTAAGTGATGAACCTGTAGATAAAAAAGCCTTTTATAAGGAATTCCGTGAATGGATGGGCGAAGATGGGGTAAAAGCAAAAAAAGCACTTGCAATTTTTAGCAAGCATGGTGTTACTCGTCCATCTAGTGACTCTTTGACAAATGATCTTATCACTGATTTGAAATCCATCATGGCAGAGAAGGAGGCTTAAATATGGCTAAACAACAATTTAAAAGCCAAGCAGACATATGTAAGAAGTCGTTAGATATATTACATAAAGCAATTGAAATGGACCCGGGTAACGCTGAAGAGTACCAGGCGGGTATCGCATATACAGAGGATGTCATGAAAGCGTCCAATGCGATTGTAAAAGCCTTTGATGTGGTCGAGCCTCCTAAGTCAGCTGCTCCTAAGGATAAAACGGAAGATGCTGCAAAGGAAGAAAAGCCAAAGCGTACTCGTAAGACTAAAACAGCTAAAGAACCTGCGCCAGTTGATAGCAAACCAACTATAGAAGAAACGCAACCAACGGCTGAGTCTAGTGTAGAAGAAAATTCGAACATCTTTTCCATGTTCGACGATTAAGGCGGTGGCGTTCTGTGGAAACTGTGTCTAGTTTATATATCCGTAAAATGTTCGATAGCATCATAATTGAAAAACATTATGATGCTGCTTACACAACAATTCACCATTGCGATTGCAATCATACATTTGGTGGTACATGGAATCGCAAATATAGCATGGGCTGCGGATATTATACAGGTGCGAAATATTATGTTTGCCCTAATTGTGGAACTCGCTCCGAACCATATGTTCATAAAGTAGTAATTGCATCTGATGATGAGGAACTATTTCCTAAAGAAATGTTTTTTGAAGTCGTTAATTGCAAAGACTTTCTCGATCTTCGTATTAAATATAAAGGAATCCAGCTATTTTGGGATGGAACATCTGAAGATGGCTCTTATAAAGAAGTCCTGCGTTTTGATTTCAAAGCCAGAAAAGCTTTTTATATCGATGAAGATAAGAGAAAACATGAGCTCACAGTCGAGTATATTCGTGAGTATGATAATCCGATTATGCCAATTTTAAAATACATAGGAAAATCCTATGCAGTTCATGGCGTTAATAAAGAACATTTGGCCAAACTATTCAAAAGTCTGCGCCTAACGTTTGAAAAACGCTTGTCAGAGCAGTGTGGATATAAAGTAAAAGATGTTTATATCCCACATTCGATTAGTGAATATGGCGGATATGGAATTTCTATGTTGGTTAATATGATTTTAAAGCTTAGAGCTCCTGATATGCCTGCTGTCACTAAAATTATTAAAAGCAACATTAAATGGACTCCACGCTATTGGATGGGTTCCATAAGAGATCTACATTTTGATGATTCGATTTTAACTATGACTAAAAAGGGGACCGGATTCTTAGAAGCATTGAGAATTTATCATCGAGCTCCTGATAGTAAATTATTGCGTAGCATGATGGTTAATGACCCTATGATTGTTAAGTTATCAGATATGTTGAATGTTTTTAAAGACGAAAATAATCGAAGGACAATATTGACGCTTAATCGAGACAAAGGGTTCGATGATGTATCTGCAAAAATAATTAATGCAGCTCATTTAGATGAGAATATGGGCGTTAGGAGTGAAAAAATACTTAATATGTGGATTGGCCTTTCCAAACGATATGGCGAACGAAATTTATTGCGGTATTTGTTAAATGTCACTGCATCAGATATCAGGGATATCGTTAACATGTACAGTCAAATAAATGGTAAGTATATAGCTCAAGTTTGGAGTACTGATTGCAAGTTAAAAGACTTCCATGATGTTGTAGTTAATATTTACAACAAACAAGAGTACGGTGACGTAATTCTTCCGGAAATTCCTCAGCTACAAGCTGATGTAAACGGAATGCACTTTATGATTCCTAAGACTGCTGCTGATTTAATGACTGTAGGTAAACGGTTAAAAAATTGCGTTGGATCATACCGAGATAGAGTCATGAAAGGGACTACTGCAATAGTGGTGGTCACTGACGATGCAATGAAGCCAGTTGCATGCCTAGAATTGGTCAATAATGGCAAGAAGAAAGGTCGTCAAATGTTCGACTTAGTGCAGGCGAAACTCTTTGCTAATGAAAAGCTTAAAAAGAATGCTCAGATTAATTCGACGGTCATGAAATGGGCCAATCAATTAAAGATTGAACCTCACACCATCGATGTAGATGCCACTGTTGTATAGGAGAATGACATGAAACTCACAAAATTAGAACTACTTAACTTCAAAGGATTAACGTCCTTTACGTTAGATTTAAAAGGCGATGTTGTAATCCGTGGCGATAATGCTACCGGTAAAACGACTGTATTTGACGGTCTGTGCTGGCTCCTCTTTGGTAAGGACAGCCTAGATCGGGCTGATTTCGAAATTAAGACATTGGATGGTGGCGAACCTATCCATAAAGTCAATCACGAAGTAACAGGAACCTTTACATTAGATGAAGGTGGAACTGTTGAGCTTAAACGTGTGTATCGTGAAAAGTACTCTTCCCCTCGTGGTGGTGAAGTTACTTTAACAGGCCATACGACAGATTATTTTGTCGATGGTGTCCCTAAAAAAGAAAAAGAATATAAAGAAATGGTTAGTTCGCTTGTTGATGAAAGCATCTTCAAATTAATTACAAATCCATTGTATTTTAACGAAACGTACTCCTGGCAAAATCGTCGCAAGTTACTTCTTGAAATGTGCGGGGATATCTCAGACGAAGATGTTATCGCAAGCCATGATGAATTAAAAGCTTTAACAGATATCTTGTCTGGTCATAGTGTTGACGATCATAGAAAAGTGGTCGCATCTAAAAAGGCAGCTATTAATAAAGAATTGGATATGTTGCCAGTTCGTATAGATGAGGCCCTACGAGGTAAGCCTGAAGTTACTGCTAATCCGGAAGTGTTACGACTTAACATCGATACCTTAAATGCAGATATCGAAAAATTAGAAAACGACAAAGCATTATTGCAGAATGGCCACTCTCTCGTTGATAAACGTGCTGAATTAAAAAATGTACAACGTAAGATTATGGCTCGTGAAACAGAACTGCAGATGGAGTATAAAAAACAATGCTCATTGAAGTCTAACGAATATGGTGCTGTTGTAGCTGAAATCAATAGATTGACATCTAAGCTCAAGGATACAAAACGACGTATAGATGACTCAGAAACGTCCATCAATCTTATTCAAGGTGTAATCGGAGAATTAACTATTCAACGAAGTCAGATTAATGCAGAAACATTTGTTGCAGACGTTAATGATCATTGTCCAACATGTGGGCAAAAACTTCCTGCAGAGCAAATTCAAGATGCTTATGCTAAAGCAGAAGCGAATTATAATCTCAAGAAGTCTAAACGACTAGAAGAGATTGAACACTCCATTAAGCTAAAGGAACAAGATATTGAAGGTATCAAAAAACGAAATTCTAGTTTAGAGCCTGTGGAAACAATAGAAGCGCTTATTAAAGCAAAAGAATTCTTAAAGGAGACCATAGCCGAAGAGATTGAAAAGTTAACGACTGAACCAGCACTTAATGATGACTCTGAATATGCTGATTTAAAAGCAGAGGAGCTCATGCTGCAGATGGCCATTGATGACGATAACTCTGATCACTCTGAAGAAATTGCTGAACTCGAGATTAAAATATCAGACAACAAAACCGAACGTATGAAGTTAGAACAAGAGCTCAATAAGTTTGCTGAAATTAAACGAATTGAAGCTCGTGTATCTGAACTCGAAGCAAAGCAGGCTGAATTATCCGAAGAAAAAATGAAACTCGATGAAGCATCATATCTTATGGATGAGTTCGTTAAGGCTAAGGTTAATATGCTCGAAGAAAGCATTAACGCAAGGTTTAAATTGGCTCGTTTTAAAATGTTCAACGTTATGCTAAATGGAAACGTTGAAGAATGTTGCGAAACAACCTATAAAGGGGTGCCATACCGTAGCATGAATAATGCTGCGAGAATTAATGTCGGATTAGACATTATCAATGCATTAACTAGCTATTACAAAGTTAATGCTCCGGTATTCATCGATAATGCGGAAGCAGTAACTGAATTCGTTCCAGTTAATAGCCAAACAATTAAATTGATCGTTGATGAGTCAGAGCCACAACTTGTGGTTAAGGAGGTGTAGATATGACCGACTTACAGATTTTTAATAATGATACATTTGGCCAAATTCGTATTTTAGAAAATGATAACGAATTATGGTTTGTCGCAAAAGATGTCGCAGATACTCTCGGGTACCAAAACGGTAGTCGAGACGTAAACCGACATACTGATGAAGAAGATAGAAGAAAGACAATGGTGTTTGATGGCAATCAAAATAAAGAAACCATCTTGATTAATGAAAGCGGATTATATTCCCTGGTACTATCTAGTAAATTACCAACAGCAAAGCAATTTAAACGATGGGTTACATCTGAAGTAATCCCTCAAATTCGTAAGACCGGCGCTTATAGCGTAAACATTCCAAAGTCATTACCTGAAGCTCTTAGAGCCTATGCTAATGAGGTGGAATCGCACAATGCTACCAAAGCTATTGTTGCTCAGCAAGAGCAGCAGATAGCAGAATTTAAACCGGTTAAGGATTACGTGGATAAAATCCTCTCAAGCAAATCCTGCTTAACAATCACACAAATTGCCGCTGACTATGGCATGAGTGCTCAAGAGCTAAATAAGATTTTGCACGAAGCTGGCCTACAACGTAAGGTCGGCGATCAATGGATTTTGTACAAGCAGCATATGTCAAAAGGCTTCACTAAATCCGAAACCTTTACATTCTGCAGAAGTGATGGTCGCTTAGACTCTAAAATTACAACTAAATGGACTCAAAAGGGCCGTTTAGAAATTCATAATATTTTATCTAAATTAGATATCCACGCTGTATGCGAAAACGTGGCATAGGAGGTACATAATGGCAAATGAAGTAGCTGTAAAGCAACATACAAATTTACCTGGCTTTCAATCTGCAGAAGGATTTGAATTATTACAACGACAAGCAAAAATGTTTACACATTCCACGTTGGTCCCTCAACAATTCCAGGGTGAGCAGAATATGGGGAATGCTATTATCGCATTAGAAATGGCAACTCGAATGAACGCTAGCCCATTAATGGTAATGCAAAATTTATATATCGTATATGGCAATCCTGGTTGGTCTTCAAAATTTTTGATTGCAACCTTCAATCAATGTGGTCGATTTGAAGCCATTAAATATAAACCTACTGGCGAAAAAGGAACAGACTCTCAAGGTATTATTGCTTACACTCGCGAAAAGGGCTCAGAAGAAATCATCGCAGGTCCTGAAGTAACAATCGCACTAGCTAAGCAAGAAGGCTGGTACGATAAAAAAGGCTCTAAATGGAAAACGATGCCGGATCAAATGTTACGTTACAGAGCTGCAGCATGGTTGATTAGAACTACAGCACCTGAAATTTCAATGGGGTTACAGACTGCAGATGAAATCATTGATGTTGAAGGAAAGGTTATTGATACAGCTGATATAGTCGCTGAAACTATCAATCAAAACGCTAATAGTGAAGTGATCGATATTGAACCTACACCTACCAGTGAATTTGTTAATCCTGAAACTGGCGAAGTAGTCAATATGTTTGGTGATTAATTGTGATTAGCATTCAAGCATTCGGTAGTAGCTCGAAAGGGAACTGCTACCGAATCAAAACCTCAACAAATGGTGATGAACTGCTACTGGATGCAGGATTATCCTTTAAAGAAATTCAAAGGTATTGTCGCTTTAACTTTCTACACCTATGTGGCACGTTGCTCACACATCAACATGGAGACCATAGCAAGGCCGTAAATGATCTATTAAAGCTAGGTCATCGTGTATATATGCTAAAAGATACTGCAGATGCATTATATGTAACAGGGAACCATAAAGTCATATATATTACACCTAAGGTTCAATTTACGATAGGCAATTTCAGTATTTTGCCTTTTGAATTAGAACATGATGTTCCTAATGTTGGGTTTTTGATTTCTGACGGAGAGGAAAAACTCCTATATATCACCGATACATATTACTGCAGGTACACCTTTAAGGATATTGATCACATCATGGTTGAATGTAACCACTCCTATGAAATCTTAAATCAACAAGTAGAAGCTGGTTATTTAGATGAAAAGCGAATGGAACGGTTAATCCAATCTCATTTTTCACTAGAAAATGTAATTAAATTTCTAAAATCTATGGACCTAACTAAGTGTCAAGATATACGACTACTACATTTATCTGACAGCAACTCAGACGCAGAAATATTTAAACAAGCTGTTCAAGCTGCTACTGGCAAATTAGTAATCGTAGAACAGGAAAGGAGCCCTTTATGATCATAAAATCAATCCAAATTAAAGATAACGATATCAGCATTGCCTATCAGAAACCATCTGCTATGGGGTTAACAGATGTATTCACGCTAAAATCTAAAGATGATCCGCGTCCTGAGCTTCTGCAAGCATTCAGTAAACTGCAGTCTATTGTGAAGAAGAACTTTGAATTCTTGGAAGAATTTAAAATTCCATTTTTGGTAAACACATTCAAATTTAAGTATGGCGACATTGAAGGTCTTATTAGTCAGGTTTGCGTTGAAGGCATTGTATCTGATATGAACACTCCTAATGAATTTAAGTTCAAAACAGACTGGTTAAATGTTGAATATGCAGACTCTACATTTGCTATCTCTGTTCAAGACTTAATCGATGAATGCGTAAGGTTTATTATGGGACGTCGAGCCCAGGATAATTTATTTGTAGATGAGGAATGATGAATGGCCAAGGATGTATATTACTTCAGCCACGATGTTAATGCGAGTAATGATCCTAAAATTGTGGCAATGGAGTCAGAGTTTGGTGTTATTTCATATGCCTGGTGGTGGAAATTAATTGAAAAACTAGCTTCATCCGAGGACTACAGACTGCCTTTTAAAAAATATACTTTTATTGCGCTTGATAAAGAGTTAGGGATTTTGAACGAAAATGAACGACCGTTGAACGAAAATGAACGACCGTTGAACGAAAATGAACAAGGGTTCTTTTGTTCAAATAAATCTTTTTCGTTCATAAATTCGTTAATTTATGATTTTGAATTGCTTGAGTGTGATGACGAGTATTTTTGGTCTCCTAGTTTAATCCGCAGACAAGAAGAGCGAAGAAGTAAATTTGAAAAAAAGCAGGAACAACGTAGACTCGCAGGCATTAAAAGTGGTGAAGCTAGAAGAAAAAAGGAACAAAATCGAACGACCGTTCAACGAACTTCAACGGTCGTTGAACAAAACGAACAAAAGGAAAGGAAAGGAAAGGAAAGTATATATTCATATTCATATTATAGCGACGCTGAAAATGAAAAATCAGATACGGATATCTTATCCATGTTTGACGAGGAATCAAAAAAACATGATCCCTATAAAGGCGTGTTCAAAATTTACATGAACGACGTCGGGGAAATTTCTTCTGTGACGAAAGAGAAGCTCGAATGTCTTGTTAATGACTTTGGTGAAAATGAAGTTATTAATGCTATTAGTAAATCTAGCGAAGTCGGGAAAGCTAGTATCGCATACATCACAGCCGTTCTGAATAATAAGATTAGGGAGGAGGTAGCAAAGGATAATGGAGCAAGCAAATGTAACAGCAATGTTAGAGGCGTGTCTCGAAAAAATTCGAGAAAGGACGAAGACGTCGACTGGGAAGAAGAATACAAAAGAGTCCACGGAAAAAAATGAATTCTTCTATCCGATATATGACGAACCATTAGTCATTCAGACAAACGTTAACACCACCTATGCTGCAGTTGGAATTCCTAGGAGATATTACGATATGGATTTTAACTGGTTGCGCAAACACGGTAGCTTTCCAAAAGAGAACGCTGAAGCTTACGACGTGGTTAAAAAGTACTCTGATAATCTGAAAGCTAACCTTGATTCTGGCAAGGGCCTCATATTAAGAGGCCCAGCTGGTACCGGTAAAACATCAATTGCGGTGAGTATCTTAAAACAGGCTATGGCATTAGGCAAAGGGTGCCTCATGATTTCTATGCCTAATTTACTAGATACCATGCTTACATTGTCTAAAGGCGATAATGTAGCTTATCTAAGATTTGAGCAAAAACTTAGAAATATCCCATTGCTATTGCTCGATGACTTTGGGGCAGAGTACTCAAAATCTGATTGGGTACCATCTAAGGTTGAAAGCATCATTATTGATCGCTACAACCGAATGAAACCCATCATTCTTACGACGAATTATAGCGATGCTTGGACTGAAAAGAATTATAGTCAAAGAGTATATGACCGCCTACGTGGTGAATATGCGGTGGCTATATTCAATGGAGAGTCACACCGATGAAGCTTTTATTAAGATGTCAGTTCAGGTTTAGGAAGAAAACTCATGAGCGGTTCCCAACATTGAATGAGTATATCGACTGTGAACGTGGCTCAACTATAGCAGCTGCAGCGATGAAGAAAAAATGTACTGAACAGGTTAAAGAACAATGTCTATTGCAGCAGATACAACCTGTTAATGGGAAAGTAGACCTACTATTTGAATGGCACTCATCAACTAGGCACGATCCTGATAACGTGGCATTCGCCAAAAAGTTTATCCTTGATGGATTGCAAGCTGCTGGCGTGCTAGAAAATGACAATCGAAAGTTCATTGGTATTATGGTTGATGAGATTATTCAGGATGATGAAGACTATGTAATTTTACACATCACGGAAAATATGGGTATATTCCTGTAGGCGTGAATAGCTATAATTTTCAAAATTTTATACATAGGATGAAATTTTATTGCTTTTATAATAAAAACCCCTTATGCGATAATTTTTAAATGCGATACAGGGCGTTTATTTAGGCTGGAGGAAATTATGACGGTAGCGGAATTAATTAAGCAGTTAGAACGATATGATATGAAACAGACCGTAAGAGTATTTGATATTACTGTAGAAGCTTTGGTTGATATCGAAGAAGTTGCCGAAAATGTAGTAGGCGGTGATGTTGTGATTTGGTGTGAAGATTAATGCGGAGCAATATAAATAATGTTAATTGAAGATAAATATAAATGGTGCTGGGTCGATGACTACGGGAATGCAGGTGAGCCACAAGATACAATACAAGATGCAATTAATGATCTTATAAGTTGTGAACCTGATTTAGAAGAGACATGGCTCGTGGATGAGACTGAACGAGTTGTGCGAATAGGACACCCTAATTATTACACTCCAGAAGTTGATGCAGAACGAGTAATTGATAATATCATTAACTTTGATATTGATGACGAAATTGCTGAGTGGGCTTGCGAGTATTTAACAAATGTTAAGGCTGAACATCTTGATGAGTTAAGCGTAGCTTTAACGAAGGTATTCCGTGAATGGGAAAAGAAACATAACTATGAAAATAAAGGTTATGTGGTTTTAGAAACAAAACCGTATCCTGTTGATAGCGAAGGTAGGCTTATTGTGGTGTAAATACTAATTATATTAGTTATTTCTCATGAAGTTGGTAAAAACAAATTCGGACTAAAACATAAAATAACTTGTAAAGGGGGAAACATATTTGAATGAATATGATATTGAGAAAATCACAAGGTTGGCCACAGAGGTGGCAACCAAAACTTACTATGAATTAGCCAAACAAGAAAATGCTCAACTAGGTCGTAAACTTCGACACAACACGATTAAGTTATTAAAGCATTACAGTCAGCTGCAGTCTTATGTAGACAATGCTATCTCGGATTCGACACAAGCCGAGGATATATGGCTCAACGAATTATTAGTTGATATGTTTGACGACAAGAGTATTGTGAGGGTGAATGCCATTGTTAAGAGTAAAGAAAAAACAGCATTGATGATGCGACATGTAAATAACATGCTCGATATCTATGCTGAAAAATGTGGTGCAAAGCAATTTAAGTATTGCGAGTGCATGCGCAGGTATTATATTAATGGGGAAACGCTAGAGCAAATTGCAGAATCATTCCCTGAAAAGCCAGATGTTCGCACCATCAAACGTTACATCGCCAGAGGGATTGAGGAACTATCCGTATTGCTTTGGGGCGTTATTGGGTTGAATACAAAAATAGCTTAATAAAATTGTCCCAAAACTGTCCTAGACCTGTCCTTCTTGACAGTTTATAATGATAGTGTGAGTTAATGGGACAACAAATACTCTATCTCTCAACGACACAGTGAAACCTAGAACACTAAAACAAAAAGACCACTTAATCTATACGGTTAGGTGGTCTTTTTGTATGCAAATTTAAGGAGGCGAGGTGAATACGATTGACTGATGTGTATTGTGAGAAACGAAGATGCTTAAACAATGTTAAGGGTTGGTGCAAAGCAAATGGCATTCATATTGATCATATGTGTAAATCGTATGCACCTTCACATTCTTTAATCAAAACTAAAACGGCGAAGGTTCATAAGGAATGCGGTAAATATAAGCAGAATAAGAGTGTATTAAAGTAGCACGGCACCGTCACGAAGATGAGCTCCGTATGTCTCGTCGTAAAAATAAAAAAATAAATTTAAATTATACCGTGTTTTGTTAAATTTTTGAGCAATTTTTTTGTGGGTCCTTCTAGCAAAAATTAAAAGCATGCGGTGGCCGAGACCCCAAAATTTGCCTAGATTTTAATTTTTTTATGGCCTTGCTAGTGATACAGGTAATGAAAGGAGGCTGATTGATAAGTGAAAATTACAGATGATTTGAAAACAGCAACAGCCTCTCAGTCGAACTTGGCAAAAGCACTTGGGCTCTCGCGTCAACGTGTTTCGCAACTGCTCCAAGAAGGGGTTTTAGCAACGGATGAAAAGAACCAAATTCTGGTTATCAAATCCGTTATCAATTATGTCAAATATAAGGGCCAATCTTCTGCTGAAGAGGAAAGCAGTTCCGATGATGCGATATTCGAGGTTGAAAAGGCCAAGAATGAACGTGCGAAACGCAAGATTGCTGAGTTGAAGCTAGCCAAAATGAACGGCGAAGTGTACTCAGCAGATACTGTAGAACAGGTTATGACAGAAATGCTTGTGAATTTGCGTACACAATTATTAGGATTGCCAACAAAACTGGCTCCACAATTACAGAATGTAACAAAAGAGGAAGCATATAACCTGTTAACTCAAGAAATCGAGGACAAATTATCAGAATTAAGTGAATATACGCCGTCATTATTCATGGATAGCGATGATGCAGATGAGGAGGAAGTGCGAAAATGACAATATTAGATTGCATGATGAAAGCCTTATCTGTTCGTGAGCTTCATGAAATACCAGGTGTATTAATGGATGTGTTGCTTGATCATAATAAACTAGAAAGATTAATTGCGAATATGAGTGGTTGTTATTCGTATTCTGGATTATTACAGGAATTTGAAGAAAAAGCAGCAGATAGAAAAAACTATATGCAAGACTATACGCCTCAAAGTGTTATGGATATCGTAGCAGGTATATCCACTAATGGTTGTGTAAGAGATGTATGTGCTGGCATAGGCGGTCTTTCGCTAGCTAAGTATAAGAATAATCCAGATGTAGTATTACAGCTTGAGGAATATTCTAAAAATGCGATATGTTTTTTACTTTTTAATTTGGTAATGAACGGAGTACCTGCTGTTGTAATAGAACGAAATGTACTAACTCAAGAAAATATAGCGAAATATAAGGTGGAGATTAGTAATCAAGCGCCACAGATTATCAGAGAAGTATGTATAGATGAAGGTACATATAAGGCTGATACGATTATTAGTAATCCTCCATATAGTCTATCGTGGGTGCCTGTTAATGATGAACGTTTTGATGGGTATAAATTAGCACCAAAAAGTAAAGCAGATTATGCTTTTATTTTAGATGGTATTTATTCTCTTAAAAATAACGGGACAGCAGTGTATATTTTACCGTATGGTGTCTTATTCCGCGGACAAGCTGAAGGTGATATTCGTCAAAATTTGATTAAAAACAATTTGCTTGATGCGGTAATAGGATTACCATCTAATTTATTTACCAATACAGGGATACCTGTATGTATACTTGTATTTAAGAAAAATAGAGTAAATAAAGATATATTATTTATCGATGCTCAAAAAGGTTTCGTTAAGGATAAAAGCAAAAATATAATGACATCAGAACATGTGTTAAAAGTTATTGATACTTATAACAATCGTTCTGATATTGAAAAGTATTCAAGAAAAGTTAGCATTTCTGAAATAGAAGAAAACGATTATAACTTGAATATACCTAGATATATTGATAGCTTTGAGCCTGAAGAAATACCAGATGCAGTACAGCTTGCTAAAGAACTGAACGAAATTAATCGAGAAAGTCGGACGTTGGGTTTAGAAATTGCGGAGATGTTAAAGCTATTAGTTTGTACGGATCCAGACGCGCAGAAGGAGCATGATGAATTTGTAAAAGAATTTACAGAATTCTTGGTATCTTCTGATAGTGCTTGTACAATTGAGGAGCAAGAAGCTGTGATAAAAAAAATAGAAGATGTTAAGAAGTATTTACTTCAAAAGATGTTTGTGTAATGTTAAAAAATTACAAGAAATTTAAAATTACGGAAGTTGCTGATATACTGGGGCGTCCTAAGAAGAATCAAATGTATCCGGAGGGTTGTATTTGCTTGCAAGTATCTGCAAGTAAAGGGGAGTTATTATATTTAGATACATCACAACAAGTTGATGCAAAATATGTGGTGATTCAACCGAGAAATGTAATTCCCTTTTATTTATATTTGATGATAGAAAAGGCAATGCCTGAATTCTTATATAAATATAGACAAGGACTAAATATATCAGCACATGACATAAAACATATGGAGGTAGTGTGCCATACGGATGTCGAAACTCAGGCATTAATAGCTATGATGTTTACATCTATAAATGGTACAAGGTTAAGCGTACAAATGGGTGCGCTTTTTTAGTTTAAAAAAGGAGGTGATAGCATGAAAACGGCAAAAGAATTGTGGCAATATGTCTCTAAAATGGGTCTAAAACCACTACCTAAAACCAGTGTTAGCCAATGGGCTGACGATTACCGCATGCTATCACAAGGCCTTTCAGCTGAACCAGGGAGATGGAAAACGAGTAGAGCTCCATATCAAAAGGATATTATGGATGCTTTCACGCAACCTGGTATCAATCGGGTAGTGGTTAAGTCAGCGTCACAGATCGGGAAGTCGGACATAATGAATAATGTGCTAGGGCGATACGCTCATCTTGACCCATGTGCAGTCATGATGATTCAACCGACTATCGAATTAGCTCAAGATTATTCAAAGTCTCGTATCTCTCCGATGATCCGTGATACAAAAGTACTTTCACAAGTATTTTATGAAACGAAATCAGAAGACGGCGCCAAGACACGAGATGGTAAGAACACAATCTTATCTAAGTTATTCCCTGGTGGCCGTCTTATCATGTGCGGGGCGAACAGTCCGGCAGGATTGGCATCACGTCCTGTGCGTGTGCTACTTGCGGACGAAGTAGACCGCTTCCCAGATAGTGCGGGCACAGAAGGTGATCCAGTAGACCTTGCTGCAAAACGTATGACAACGTTCTGGAACAGGGTCATGGGGTTATTTTCTACACCAACTAATGAAGGTAGCTCACGAATAGATGTAGAGTATCAAACAGGAACTCAAGAAGAATGGCAACATGAGTGCCCTAATTGTGGTGAGTACCATTTGATACGACATACTGAAATGGAATGTGAGACAGAGGAACATAAGGACGCCAAAGGTCGGAAGATTGTTGTAGTGAGTGATGTAAAATGGCGGTGCCCAGATTGCGGATCTACATTCTCTGAAGATGAAATGCGGAAAGTTCCTCAAAAGTACATATCGAAAAACCCGGCTGCGTTGCATAATGGCATACGCAGTTTTTTTGTAAATGGATTCACATCTCCGTGGCTAACCTGGAATGACATCATGAGGGAATGGTTAGAGGCTAAAGGCGACCCAACGCGTGAGAAGGTAGTCATGAATACACGATTTGGTGAATCATACGCACAGCAAGGTGCATTTGAAGACTATCAACAATTCATTAGGCGCCGTGAGAAATATGGTGCAGACCTTCCGGATGGTGTATTACTGCTAACTGGCGCCGTCGATACTCAAGACAACCGGTTAGAGTATGAAATCACCGGTTGGGGGTATGGTGAAGAATGTTGGGGAATATGTAAAGGCGTTATCCTTGGGGAACCTGATAATAATGCGACATGGGATGCACTTGATGCGGTGCTTGATAAAGTATACCGATTTAAGAACGGCACAGGCCTTAAAGTAGCACGTGCTTTCATCGATTCTGGCGGTCACTACACATCAAAAGTGTATGAATATTGTGAGAAAAACTTTAGTAAGCAACGATTCGCGATTAAAGGTACGGCTGGAACACCTGGCATACCTTTAAATTATAAGATTGGTAAAGCTTCTGGAAGCAAAATTCCACTTGTAATGCTGGGTGTTGATGATGGAAAACAGCAGGTAATGAACAGATTGGCCATCGAAGAACCTGGTGCTAAGTACTTTCATTTCCCGTTGGATGAAGAATTATTAGGCACTAGAGGATACGACGAGCTATATTTCAAGGGAATTATCTCAGAACATAAGAAGAAAGTAAAACGTAAGGGCGTTATACATGAAATATGGGAGCCTACTGCAGGGGTTCGTAATGAACCATTGGATTTACGTGTATATAACCTAGCGTGTATGAATTCAATCCATCCTGATTGGGATAGATTGGCGGAAGTAGTAAAAGGTGGAGGACATTCTACTACAACAGTGACTACTCCCAAAAAGAAACAAATGCGGAAACGTATTCGCAGGGCTAGTAAAGCAGCAGATATTTAGGAGGATGTATGGCAACTAGTTATTCAAGTAAGCCAAGGCTCATTGACGTACGGTTAGAGTGGTACGTCAAAGCTGAGGAAGCAATATTGACCGGCCAAAGCTATACAATCGGAAATCGGACTCTTACAAGGGCAAATTTAGCAGAAGTAAGGAAAATGATTGATGATTTAGTGGCTAGAGGCGCCAAATTACCAGGTATGGATACCGATAATGGGCGTGGAAACCGGTCAAAACGGGTAGTTTTTAGGGATTAGGAGGCTAAAATGGCGAGAAAGAACAAGAAATTTAGCGCTAAAATAGGCACTCCGAGGGCTAAAAATAGCGGATATAGTGAGGGTGGAGCCTCTCATAATAATAAGTCATTGAAGGGATATAACCCTAGAAAACTTGGCTACAAAGCTGATATTGGTGCAAATCTATCAACTTTGCGTGATAGATCCGCAGATTTAGCCATCAATACACCAGTCGGCACGGCTGCAATCAATACGAGTACTACTCATACAGTTGGTGCAGGCCTCAATGTGTTCCCTAGACCTAAGTTCCAAATCTTGGGAATCAGTGCAGAGGAGGCTAGAGCATGGGCTCGTAAGGTTCGCGCAGAGTTTGACTTGTGGGCTGAATCTAAAGACTGTGATATTTACCGCAAGAACAATTTATATGACATGCAAAGCATAGCGTATCAAGGATATCTTACAGATGGTGATAGTTTCGCCGTATTTAGACGTAAGCCAACAACACCAGATATGCCGTATACGTTGCGCCTTCAATTAATTGAAGGCAATCGTGTAAGTAATCCGCTTACTAGTTCAACATATGCTACGGGTGACCCAACTGGGGTTGAAGCGCTTAATTCGGATAACGGAAATCGTATATTAAATGGCGTAGAAATTGATACGGATGGCGCTATTGTAGCCTACTGGGTATCTAATCAAGTGCCGGGCGAACCAATCACAAGTATGTTAACGACATGGGCAAGAGTTGAGGCATATGGGAAGCGTACAAGTATCCCAAATGTATTACAGATTAGTAACGATACTAGACCTGAGCAGTACAGAGGGGTTCCTTATTTAGCCCCTGTCATTGAAACACTAAAGCAAGTATATCGGTACACAAATGCAGAACTTACCTCTGCCATTATTAAATCGTACTTCGCATTATTCTTTACTGAAGCCGTTACTAACTCAGGGGCGTTAAATGATATGTTGGCGGACAACGGTGTTGATGATCCAACGGAACCAGTAGTTGATGTATCAGAATACAATTTAGGGCCTGGTACATTAAACGCTTTACCGAAAGGCGTGGATGTAAAGAGTGTGGACGCCTCCAACGCTCAATCTACGTTTGAAGTGTTTAGTACACAACTCATCAAACAAGTAGGTGCTGCACTTAACCAACCTTACGAAGTCTTGATGAAGAACTTCAACTCCTCGTATTCTGCAAGCCGTGCGGCAATGTTGCAGGCTTGGGAAGAATATAAACTACGTCGCAAGTGGTTCGCTCGTGATTTCTGTCAGCCTATCTATGAGGTATGGCTAATGGAAGCCGTAGCGAATGGACGAATTGAAGCTCCTGGTTTCTTTGATGATCCATTGATTCGAAAAGCATGGTACAATGCTGATTGGTTTGGACCTACTATGTCAATCCTTGACCCTGTTAAGGATATGAACGGTAGTACACTTCGTATTCAGAATGGAGTTTCCACTCGCGAACGTGAAGCGGCCGAAATGACAGGGACAGACCTTGAAGAAAATATTGCACAACTTGCGTTTGAAAAACAACTTATGGAGAAATATGACATGGGGCTAGCTGATGCGGTTAATCCTTCCGTTGGCTCTAAATCTGAAGCGAAAGGAGGTGAAGAGGATGAATAAATTCTGGTCTATTAAGAATTTAGTGAATCAAGATGGCACAGGTCAATCTGAATTGATTTTGTATGGTGATATTTCTGATACCTCTTGGTGGGGTGATGAAGTTACACCACGTGAATTCGCAAGCGACTTGGCTAGTTGTAATGGTAATGACCTAACAATGCGCATCAACTCTGGCGGTGGTGACGTGTTCGCAGCGCAAGCTATCCACAACATGATTAAGACTTACACCGGCAACGTAACAGCACACATTGATGGCTTGTGCGCAAGTGCAGCTACGATTATCGCGTGCGCTGCCGATAAGGTAATCATGCCAAGCAATGCTTTGTATATGATTCACAATCCATCCGTATATCTAGGCGATAGCTTTGATGCGGACGGCTTAACCAAAATGGCTAATTATTTGGCAAGTGTTAAACAAACAATTGCAAACGTTTATTTGAGCCGTAGCGACGTTTTAACACCTGAACAGGTAAATACACTTATGGATGACGAAACGTGGCTAACAGCGGACGAGGCGAAGTCCTACGGCCTAATTGATGAAGTAGATACGGCGATTACAGATAAAGCTGTTATGAATAACGGAATGGTTATCGTAAACAAAGTATCTTGCAAATACTCGGCTAAAAATGAAGCCAAAATCAAACAATTTTTAACACATAAGGAGAAACCTATGACTGAAAACCAATTCATGGCAAGCTTAAAAGGTTTGCTCGGTATTTCTACAAACGAATCTGCAGAAAATACTGCAGTAACAGCAGAACGCGAACGCGTTGAAGCATTAAATGCGTTAAAAGGTGACAATGAAGTCATCAATCGTTTGGTTGATGTGGCTGTTACAGAAGGGAAGACAGTAGATGAAGTAACACCTTTCATCTCTGCCGTATCTGATATTCCTGCAACTGATAACAAAGTAGTCGACCAAATTCGACAATTAGTTATTGATCAAATGGAATCCGGTGCAGATAAAGTAGCGCCTCAAGGTGCATCTACACCTGAAACCAATGATGCAGTAGCAAAAGCTAGTGCAATTGATGAAGTTGTAGCATTTGCGAATGCTAAGAAAGGCGGTAAATAATGGCATATTTCGAACAAGTAAATGGTGTCGCAGCTGATTACCTATTAGGTGGTGGCGGTGTACCGGTATTAACTCAAAATGTAAAAGTAGCAGCCGGCGATTATAAACGTGGCCAAGTGCTTGAAAACAACGCTGGTACATTCCAAAAAATTACAACAACTGGTAAACCTGCAGGTATCGTAGTATCTGATACTACTGCAACTACTGACCATAATGTATTAACTGTATACATCTCCGGTCGCTTTAATCGTGAAGTATTGGTAGTTGACCAATCTTACAAAATTAATGATCATGAAGCGGATTTTAAAGACGCTCACTTATTCTTAACTAGCATTAAATAGGGGGAACTATATAATGGCAATTGATTTTAAAGATACATTTTCCTTAATGCAAGCTGTGGAACGAATGAAAGCACCGGCAAGTTTTTTGCTTGATACTTTCTTCCCACAAATTCCAGCAGTAGCAACTTCTAAAAAAATCGCAGTAGAAACTCGTAAACGTGGTCGTACATTGGCACCTTTTGTATCTCGTGGTGCATCTGGTGTGAATGTTAAACGTGCTGGCTCTAAAATTGCTTTATATGAAGCACCTATGATGGGACCTCGTACAGTTATTGATCCAGAACAACTTGACCAACGTGCATTTGCCGAAAATATTGTATCTACAATGACACCTGCACAACGTGCCGCACAAATGCAAGCTGAAGATTTGTCTTACTTACAAGGCACAATTATTAATCGTAAAAATAAAATGGCAGCCGATTTGCTTACTACTGGTAAATGCAAAATCGAAGGCTATGCTGACGATGGTGAAACAGTTCAAGTTGATGAAATTGATTTCGAATTTGAACAAGACATTACACCTACTACTACTTGGGACCAAGCGGGTGCTGACATTTATGGCGACTTGAAAATGGCGTCCGAAAAAATTCAAGAAAACGCAGGTATCGTTCCAACTGTGTTAGTCGTTGGTAAAAACGTTGAAAAATACATTCTTGATAATGCATCCATCAACAAAATGTTAGCGATTCCTAATCGTGAAAACATGACAATGTTTAGTTTCGCACCAGAATACCTTTCTCCACAAGTTCGATATGTTGGCCGTATTATGTCCTTGAATATCGATGTGTATGCATATCTTGAAACATATCAAGACGATGAAGGTAAAGTAAAATCCTTTATTGGTGACGATGCTGCAGTATTAGGTGTTCCTGGTCGTGGCCGTCAACAACACGCTGCGGTAACATTGCTTAATGATGACAATCAATTTACAACGTATGCAGGTATTTATGTACCTTACTACTATGCTAATAAGGCTACACAAGAATTAACATTGTCTGTATATTCTCGTTGCGTATTGATTCCTGAAACTATCGACGATTGGGCAATTATTAAAACTAAATAGGGGGTAACCTACTTATGAAAATCAGAGTATTAAAGGGTTATTTAGCACATGAAGGCGAGATGTATGGAAAGGGCGAAGTAGTCGACATCAAAAAGAAAGCGATTGCTATGTCCTTACTGGAATCTGAAAAGTTTGAATCTGCTGAAGATGATCCTGTCGAAGTACCAGAACCATTGGAAGTTATTCCAGATGAACCAGAAGAAGAAATGGAATTACCTGAAGTTGATGCGGAAGTTACGGTGAAAAAATAATGCGATTTAGAGATTACCTAGAGAGCGATATTGATGATGTATTCCTTAATGAAGACGAATTCGCCGAAGGGCATAATCTAAATGGCACAGTAGCTAAAGCAGTTATTCAATCGCCAACGGCGAGGGAGTCGTTCCTATCTAATGGCTCTCACGTATCAAATGACGGATTACATGGGGTGTCTGTATTTGTGTATTGCAAATTAAAGGACATCCCTGAAATTCCATCACAGGGGAACGTATTCCGATTAGATGGTGATGTGTACATCGTTCAAAGTGCAACGGAAGAAGATGGATTAGTGTCTATCGAACTTAGAGCAGAAGCTAGAGGCGGTGTTGATGGATGGTTGAGCTAGAACTTGATAAAAGTGCAGTAGCAACAATTGAAAAAGCACTGGAAACATTGAATGAAGATAGAGTTCGACGTGTCTGTCAAGCTGCCTCAAAGCGTGCAGCGACAACTGCAAGAAAAGCAGGTACGCAAGCACTACGTAATATCTATGCCATCAAAGGTGTATCGGTTGTAAAGTCCGGTGTATCTATCAATAAATTGAATGATGGCACAGAAATGCGTATCAAAGGTGGTTATACTAGCGCTCAAAAGTACTTCAAAATTAAATCACTTAAACGTAAAGGTGTGTTTGTATCAATCAAAAAAGGTACAGAAACGAAGGTACCAAATGGCTTTGTTAGTACATCCGGTATCTTTATGAAACGCCAAGGCAAGGACCGATACCCATTAAAGGGGATATATGGACCAGCTTTACCGCAAATGTTTGGTAATGAAACTGTAATGAACGCCATGCAAAAGGAAGGCATGGATATGTATGAGAAGCGCTTATATCACGAATTAGAGCGTGCGTTAGGAGGTAACTAATGACACCATTAGACGTATCAGACGGTATTGCTGCATATCTCATGGATGAGTTACGCAATCTAAATGAAACCAGTGATGTTACCGCGAGCTCTATTCGAGTATGGAGCGGGTTCTTACCAAGAGTGGATAAGAATGAAGACAAGCGTAAGTTATGCCCTGCTGTAGTAGTGCATCCGTACTCTGTTAGTGATGCGGATAGTTCAACTGTAGGTATTACTGTATTAGTCACTACTTATGATGAAGCCTTAACTGAAGGACATATTGGACTGTATCACTTATTAGAGGTAGTCCGGGAACGGTTACTGTCTGACAATCCTGTAGCACTTAAATATGAGATTAAGGATAATATTGTTAATACAACAATTCCTGATGATCAACCATACCCTCAATGGGTTGGGTATCTTGAATTTGAAGTATATATTCCAGTTATTCGTAGAAACTTAAATGAGATATTCGCGTATAACAAAGCAATTGAATAGGAGACAACGATGAACCCTGTTGTATATGTCGGGCCTTCGTTCCGCAGTAGCCGGCTAAATCAATTCATGATATTTAGCGACGGTGCACCACTGCCGGAAGCGGAAGACCCTATTTTTATGCATTTATTTGTGCCTTTAGATGAACTTAACCAAGCAATGCTTGATGTAAGAACACAAGGTACACAGTTAAATGTATTCTATGTAAACGCATTGAAGAATTATAAAGGAGTGAAGTAAATGGCCTTTTATCATGGCGTCAAAACAAGTGAGCAAGCTACCTCTGTAATTGCTCCTGTCCAAACTACTGCCGGCCTTCCAATTGTGTTCGGTACAGCACCTGTACACCTTACAGAAGACCCTAATGCGGTAGTCAACAAGCCAATTATTTGCTACAGCTGGGAAGAAGCGGTTCAACAACTTGGCTACTCTGAAGATTGGGCACATTTCACATTATGTGAAGCGATGTACGCACAATTCAAATTATATGGTGTAGCTCCAATCGTATTTGTTAATGTATTGGATCCTGCTAAGCATAAGAAATCCACTACAACAACTGCTACATTGGCAGAAAAGAAATGTGTAGTAAAAGCAGCAGTATTGCTCAATACCTTGCAAGTATCTAGTGGTGGTCAAACAGGTGTGGCCAACACAGATTACACGGCAGCATTTGATGACAAAAATCAATTGGTTATCTCTGTTATCAAAGGTGGTAAGTTCGATTCCGCAAGTACATTGGACCTCACATACGATGAACTCAATGTAGAAAACTTCGATTATAAAAACGTAATCGGCGGTGTAGATAGTAATGAAAAAGCAACAGGCTTTGAATTGATTGATACAATCTATCATCATTTCGGTATTGTACCTGGTCTTATTGCTGCACCTGGATTCTCTCAACATCCTACAGTCGCTTCCGTGATGAAAGCAAAATCTCGTGTTATTAATAACTTGTTTGGTGCGACTACTTTGGTAGATATCGATACTACACAAGTTGTTAAATACACAGATGCTTACGAATGGAAGAAAGGTAATAGCTATACAGGTGAATCTGAAGTCGTATGTTGGCCGATGGTTCGCAATGGCGATTATATGTTCCATATGTCTACGCACATCATGGGCATTATTGGCAAATGTGATGCATCCAATAGTGATATTCCTACGTTATCCCCTTCCAATAAGTCTATGAATATCACAGGCTTGTGCTTAGCTAATGGTAAGGAAGTAATGCTTACGCATTCGCAAGCAAACTTATTGAACTCTCAAGGTATTATGACGGCCGTTAATATCAATGGTTGGGTATCTTGGGGTAACTATACAGGTGCATATCCTGGCACAACTGATGTTAAGGATACATTCATTTGTGTACGCCGGTTCAATGATTGGGATGACCAAACATTCATCTTAACCTATTGGCAAAAAGTGGATATGCCTATCTTGCCTCGTAATATCAAGACAATTCTTGATAGTGAAACAATCCGTCTTAACGGTCTTACTTCTCGTGGCTTTATCTTGGGCGGTCGTATTGAATTCAAAGAAGCAGAAAACCCTACAACAGATTTGTTGAATGGTATTATTCGCTTCCATAAATACCGTACACCTCCAATTCCAGCGCAAGAAATTGAAAGCATTTCTGAATACGATGTTTCTTATTTCAAAACGCTATTTCAAACAGTATAGAAAGGGGTAATTAATCATGGCATCTATCAATCAAGTGCCGGAAGTACTTAATGACTTCCGTGTATACGAAGAAGGCTCTGACAACTGTTTAGGTGTTGCCAAAGTGGAATTACCTAGTGAATCTGTAATGACTCAAACTGTAAAAGGTGTGGGCATTGCAGGTGAAGTAGAAGCGCCAGTTATTGGACACTACTCATCTATGGAAACAAAACTTACTTGGAACACTCCAACAGAAACTACACACCGCCTTACAGGTGGTCGTGGCGTACGCTTAGAAGTACGTGGTGCTATCCAATGTTGGGATAGTGGCAAAGATAAATATGTAATCGTGCCTACACGTGCTGTTATTCGTGGCCGTGCTAAATCTAAAGAAAATGGCACATATGAATCTGGCAATACTATCGATGCAACGAACACAATCGAAACTACATACTTGAAACTCGAACAAGATGGCAAGGTAGTTCGTGAAATCGATAAATACGCCTATAAAGATTCTATTTCTGATGGCACCGACTTCCTTGGCGATGTTCGTGCTGCACTCGGTATTTAGTCTGTAGAAAGGACGATCACTAATGAGTAAACATAACACTATGAACGAAACACATGAACAAACAGGTATTGAATTAGTAAAAGCTGGTCATTCCTTACAATTTGAAGGCATCAGCGGGTACACATTAATTAAATGCGAAAAGTCCGCTAAGGGTGAAGATAAAACTATTACAGTTCCGGCATTATCCATGACGTATCAAGCACATGTAGCAGCTGCTGTATGCGGATGTAAAGTGGATGATATTTATAGTCTCCCGGCTGCCGATTTCACTAGAGTGTGCTTAGAGGTACAGAATTTTTTGCTCAATTCCGAAAAATAACAGACCTAGAACGGTATTTTACTGAGTGTGCAATTACGTGTAGTAAATACACTAGCACACCGATGGACTACTTCATTAGAGAGCTAGACGTGGATGAGTTCATAGTCCACGTTCGGCTCATTAGTGATAGTATCGAGCGCGAGAATAAAACAATGAAAGGGAGAAAATAATGGCCAATAAAGTCTTAGAAATGGCGATTGCCATTAAAGGTAAACTCGATGGCGGGTTATCTTCCTCCGTATCAAAAGCATCTCAGGAACTCAATAAATTATCTAATGTAATCAAAGATCAACAGGCGCAATATAGAAAACTACAAGCTATATCGCAAAAGACTGGTAATGTTAGCGATAGGAACGCAGCAATTGCAGCTGAGCAAAAGCTGAATTCTATGTTACAACGGCAAGCCCGGTTACGGTCTAATATCGCAAGTCAGACGGCGCATCAAAATGCAATCAGTAAAATGGGTGGTGCAAGTCCTTTAGCAGGTGCTGCATCAGCTGCGCAAGGTGCTAGTGCTGCGGTAAGTGGTATTACAGGAAAGCTTGCAAGTTTCGCTATGGTTGCCGCCGGTGGGTTTGGTATTGGTGCCATTATAGATAATGTAGTAAATGCTGGCGAAGCACTTTATCAATTGTCTAATAAATTACATATGACAACCGCTGAAACGGCACAATTTAAGAAGATTATGACATTAAGTGGTGTTGATGTAGAAGCGGCCGCAAAGTCTTTCGCTAAAATGGATAAGACTTTGGCTGGTGGCGGTAAAAGTGCTGAAGCTTTGCAAGGATATCTCAGTCAATTTGGTGTATCCTTAACCGATGCCAATGGCAAGTTATTGCCTATGAATCAACAGTTGGATGCAATGGCTAAAGGTTACCAAAATGCGGTAGCACAAGGCAGGGGACAAGAATTCATGCTTGAAACGCTAGGTGCAAAAGGCATGGAGCTTACTAAAGTATTTGAGAACTATGCAGATGCACAAGCGGCCGCATCACAAATCAAAGGCGTCGGAATAGATCCTAAATCACTCCATGAAATATGGCTACAAATGAACATCTTGAAAGCGGAAGCTACGCAAGTTGCATTAGGGTTGGCACAAGCCTTTATACCGATTGCTCAGCAAATATTACCGGCACTAATACCGGTATTGCAAGCTGTTGTAACCTTCATGAAGGATAATAAGGAAGCTATTGCCGCCGTAGTCACTAATGGATTGAAATTAGCCTTACTGTATGGTACGGCTACAAAACTAGCATCAGGTATTACTACAATTACCACGGCATTTAAAGGTGTAGAAACGGCAGCGGGTGCATTTAAAGCAGCGGGTGCATTAATAGGTGGTCCATGGGTAATCGCCATCATGGCGATTATTGCGGTGATATACCTATTAGTAACTAATTGGGATACTATCTGTGCCACGTTAACATCTGTTTGGGATAGTGTATGTTCTGGATTGAGTTCAATATGGGATAGCGTATGTTTTGCTTTAAGTTCCGCATGGAGCGCCATTATATCCGGTATTATGGCTGTAATTAATGGGTTCTTATCATTAGGCCTTAGCGCATTTAATGCATTGAAAGCGGCAATAATTGCTTATGTAAATCTATGGTTAAACCTACCAACATATATTGGTATGGCCGTAGGATTCATAATAGGCATTATTTTGCGATTACCAGAGATAGCGGTACAAGTTGGTACTGCTGTTATATCTGCCGTCGTATCATTTGCCACAGAATGTTATAACTTCGCAGTTACTACATTTAGTGCTATGGTCGATGATATTTATAACTTCTTAATCAATTTACCTATGTATATGATCACTTTGGGCGCTGAATTCGTGGCGGCGGTTATTTCGTTTGCCTCTGAAGCATATGCTACGGCCACATCATGGATTAGTAGTTTGGTTAACGATGTTATTAATTTCATCATGAATTTACCTAGTGCATGTGCTGATGCGGGAGCCAGTTTCGTAGCTGCCGCAGGCCAATGGGCAAGTGATGCCTATAATGCGGTATTAGACTGGATTAAACAAATTCCTAGTGCTGTATCTAATGCAATTTCAGGCGCATGGAATAGCATTAAGGCTCAATTTAATGGTGGCTTTACTGTAGGTGTTCAAGCTGCAGGCGGTAATGCGTATGCTAATGGTGGTGTGATTACATCTCCGGAAGTCGCATTGATTGGTGAAGCTGGATATCCTGAAGTAATTGTACCTATTGATGGTAGTGATAATGCTATGAACCTATGGCAAACGGCCGGACGAATGTTAGGTGTGGGTGGTGCGCAGTCAGCTATAGTGCCTACTGTATCATTAGCACCTAGCGTACCTGTGACATCCTCATCTAGTAATAGTGGGGCGCCTGTACAGATTACATTTGCACCAGTTATTAATGCTGGTAATGGTTCAACTGATGATATTATGTCGGCATTGGACGCTAAAATGCGTGAATTTGAACAAATGATGCGTAGCTATACCGCCGGACAACGGAGGTTAAGTTATGACTAGTTATACAACAATACAAGGGGATATGTGGGATTTAATCGCTTATAAGGTGTATGGCAACGAACGATACATTAATCTATTGTTAGAAGCAAACCAAAAACATCGTAATACGGCGATATTTTCCGCTGGTGTTGTGTTAACATGCCCAGATGTTCCTGCTGATTCCTTGCCTGAATTCTTACCACCATGGAGGCGATAGTATATGAGCTTACAAAAGAGCCTAGCTAAGGTCCAGAAATGGAAGAAAGATTTAACGCCACAAACGAAGTTAGCACGGCGGGCATGGTGTACGATTGGTTACCAACATTGGGGGAGTAAGGAGTCAAAGGACATCACCGACGATATTAGTAAATACCTTCTTGATGTAACTTTCACAGATAACCTTTCAGGAACTGTAGATGACGTGGCTATCTCACTAGAAGATAGGGGCCGTCTATGGGTCGGCGATTGGTACCCTGTGAAAGGGTCATTACTAGAAGTGGCAATTAATACCGTAGCATGGGAGAAATTAGGGGATGAACAATTTACGTTGCCAATCGGCAAATTTGAAATTGATGAATTCGAGGGCAGTAGCCTTCCTGATGTAGTTAAAATCAAAGGTGTCGCTATTATCGGTAGTACTGACTTGCGGGAGAAAAAGAAAGACAAATCGTGGAAAACTACAACGCTTAAAGCGATTGCTACCGAGAAAGCAAAAGATAATAAATTAAAGCTAGTATGGGATGCGGATTTTGACCCACCGTTAAAAGATGCATCACAAAGTGCTGAATCAGACCTCGCATTCTTGCAGAAACTATGCAATGATGCGGGGTTTTCTCTTAAGGTATCCACTGAACAGTTGATTATATTCGATGATTACAAATACGAAAACGTGAAGCCTAAAGTTATAATTCGTAGACCAGGTGGCCAATATCAACCTGTACAGACGAAGGAAGGCGAGCAACCGCCTTTGATTATTACTAGAGCCTTATCTTATTCGTACAAAAGTAAAACTCGTGAAGTATATCGAGCATGCCATGTGAAATATACAGATAAGGATAAGAAATCCGTTATCGAGGATACATTCGAAGATCCTGACCGTAAGGGTCACACGTACCTTGCTGTATTAGAGGTTAATGAACAGGTTAAAGATAAGGCTGAGGCAAAGAGATTGGCTAAAAAGAAGCTAAGAGAAGCCAATAAAGAAGCCGATACAATGTCTTTTAGTTTTCCTGGCAATCCTCTTATTATGGCATCGGTTACGGTTAATCTCGAAGGATTTGGGGTGTTCGATGGTAATTATTTAATTACTAAAGCAACGCATACATTAGGGGCCAATTATTCAACGTCGATTGATGTAAGGAGGTGTTTAAATGGCTACTGACATATTATCCACATTAGTGGATATGATATTTATTGGAAATGTTTCAAGTACAATTCCTGAAGAAGGTAAAGCCGTTGTTACACGCCTAGATAGAGAAGGTGTTGTAACGGCGCCATTATCTGTCATTAATCGAGGTGCAGCACATGATAAGGACTATTGGATGCCGGCTATTGATGACCAGGTATTGTGCATTATGTTGCCTAATCGGTCCGGACGTGGGTTTTCCGATGGATTCATTATTGGCACATTCTTTAGTAGTGCGGATCCGACTCCAGGCGGTGCGGATAATGGTAAACGTGTACTTACTGTTCCTGGAGATATGACTCTTAATGTTGGAGGTACTTTATCAATTAATTCAAGCGGTGGGGATGTAGTGGTCAATGGTATTTCCTTAGTTCATCATGTGCATGGCGGTGTAGTGTCTGGTGGTTCTACAACATCAGGACCAGAATAGGAGGTATAGATGTATATCGGTTATTTGGCGGATATAGTATTTTATACCGCATTAGATAATGTTCTTACTGTATCGGATGTAACGCGTTCAGGTAGTGCTCGATGGGAAAAGCACAATTTGATGTTAGAAAAGCCTGTCAAACAATTTAGCGGACCTGATGTGGAACAAATTACATGTAAGATTCTTATTTCTGCATCACTTGGACAATCTCCAGATAGTACTGTTAAGAAATTGCGAAATTATCGCGATACGGGGGCTGTATTACCGTTTATTATCGGTGGTAAACCTGTTAGTCAAAACTACTTTGTCATCATGTCTATGAGCGAGGATAGCTTATTCACGGATGCATACGGTAAGACTCAATCTATTGAGGTTTCTCTAACTCTTGAGGAATATTCGGATAATAATACAGTAGAAGAAAAGTCCATGCTAAATCAATATGGTCAGAAGTTCAATAAAGTTAATACGATATTGAGGAGGTTCTAGCCATGTCAGCAACGTATGAAATTAAACCAGTAACTGACAATAGGATATCGCTAGCACCTGAAAGTGAAGTCGCTGAGATTTTGCAGAATGTGCAAACGATTATTTCTACTGTTCGTGGTAGCGTGCCACTAGATAGGGAGTTTGGTATTGATGGTCGCATTATTGATATGCCTATCCATCAGGCGCAAGCTCATCTATCTAACGACATATTCCAACAAATTAAACGGTATGAACCACGTGCCAAAATTAGTGATATATCATTTACCGCCACACAAAATGGGGCGTTGATTCCGAAAGTGATGGTGACTGTATGAGATTATCTGATTTACCTAATGTTGAGTTTTTTAACACAGATAAAGAACACGTTCAACAGAAGGTATTTGATATTTACACAACAATAACAGGGCGAACCTTGGGAGAGGGCGATCCTGTTACTTTATTTTTAAATGTAATTTCGGAAATTATTATCCGATTATTGAACGATGCAAATTATGCAGCTAAACAAAATCTATTAGCCTATGCAGAAGGCGATAACTTGGACCATGTTGGAGCTGTTCCTGCTGCTGTTGAGCGATTAAAGGCAACGAAAGCGACTACAACAATTCAAGCAACATTGTCAGCAGTGCGCACGAACTCTGTCATTATTCCAAAGTGGACTAGAATATCAACTGGAAGTGGCGAATATTTTGCTACTGTTGAGGATTTGGTTATTCTACCAGGTCAACTTAATGGATCCGTAAAAGCAGAAGCACAAATTGCCGGGGCGCGAGGCAATGGGTTTAAGCCGGGCGAGATAAGTACAATTATTGATCCTATAGCTTATGTGGATACGATGCGTAATATAACTCTATCTGAAGGTGGTTCTGATACAGAGGACGACGAATCGTATCGCGAACGTATTCATGAGGCTCCAGAATCGTTCTCTGTGGCAGGCCCTGAAGGGGCGTATGAGTATTTTACAAAGTCCGCGTCGCACCTTGTGGCAGATGTAGGCGTATCTTCTCCACGTCCAGGTGAGGTTAATATTTATCCCTTATTAGCAGGAGGAGGACTTCCTGGGCAAGAATTGCTCACGACTATTACGGATTATTTATCTGATAAGAAACGTAGGCCTCTGACTGATAAGCTAACTGTATTAGCACCTACTACTACGCAATATAACATCGACGCTAAGTATTACATTGAAAAAGGCGCCGATGCAACGGTGGTAAAAGCTAAGGCAGATAAAGCAGTTAATGACTATGTTATATGGCAAAAGTCAAAATTGGGCCGTGATATAGTACCCAGTCGATTGGTTCAAATGCTCATGGATGTATCCGGAATTAAACGCGTTGAAGTAACGGCACCTATATTTACCCCGATTGCAGAACAAAGCGGCGTGGCAGTAGCCAATACAATCGCTGTAGCGCTCGCAGGAAGTGAGGAAGAATGATACTTGATAGCAAGTATACTAGTGCGGAGCATCTTCCGTCCTCAATCGATAGGGAACCAGTTAAGTCCCTTGCTAAAACGTGGGATGATATGCTGGCCGAATTTATGAATACGAATACTCTGCTATTATGGTCGTCTATTGATACTGAACCAGAGAGTGTAATTGATCATTTAGCGTATCAATTACACGTGGATGACTATGATAGTGGGTTACCGATAGAGACTAAACGTGAAATGGTGAAGAACTCAATTGATATTCACCGCCATAAGGGCACGCCGTATGCTGTTGAAAAGGCCGTACAGACTATATATTCTGATTCAAAAATCGAAGAATGGTTCGAATATGGCGGAAAACCATACTATTTTAAGGTTACGCTAATCACGGCACCGTTAAGAGGTAAAGCAGATATAGCTAAGCTTGTACGCGCTATTAATGCTGCTAAAAATGTACGGTCCTGGTTAGATGGTGTTGAATTTATTCGCAAAATAAAAGAAAATTTGTACTTTACAGGTTGGTGCGAAGTATCTAAAAAAGTAAACATCAGATGCGATTTTACCAGAGCATGGCATATAAATTTAAATGCGCATATGACGTCTTATGCGATTGAGAATAAAAAAACAAAGATTAATGTAATACTCGATAATAGTATTAGATAGGAGGAATATATGGCAGAATGGTCAAATGCAATTATGACTGATGTCGGTAATGCACTTCAAGCAAAAGTAAATGCAGGGCAAACCAAATTAACCTTTACTAAAATAAAGGTGGGGAGTGGTGTTAATGCAACAAATCCATTAGCGCTAACAGATGTAATCTCCTCTAAATGGGAGACTACTAATATTATTGTTAAACGTGAAGGAAAGATAGTAAGTGTTGATACATTTATTACAAATAGCGGCATAACAGAAGCCTTTCGGATGTCGGAAATTGGGCTATTTGCAAATGATCCCGATAAAGGCGAAATACTATATGCATACTTAACGGATCCAGAACCTGATAGAATGCCGGCAGAAGGGGGTGCAGTTGTTGTATCTCAAGAGCTAACTATCGGAATGATGTTTAGTAACACTGGCAATGTATCACTCACAGTTAATATGGGGGCGCTAGTTAATCAGGAACAACTTAAAGAGCATAACTCATCTACTTCATCTCACTCTCCTATAACAGACCAAATCAAAGCAATCCTTGGAAGTGCAAATTGGAAAGACACTCCTGCTAGTACACTTGTTACAATTAAAAATTTGTTGGGGCAAGGTGCTATCGTGGCATCTAAACTCGATGCTAATGCTGGTTTCGTAAAGTTCGCAAATGGTTTCACTATCCAGTGGGGAGTGGGTGGTCAAGATAACGTAACTAAGACAGAGGTACGATTTCCTATCAAATTTACAACTTTATTCATGGCGAACGCTATAGATGCGTACTGGTCAGGCTCTGACACGCCTAGGTATTTCGCTAACTCCGTGTCAGAGAGCAACGCAACTAAGGCCGTATTTTCGGCAAGTGATAGATATGCTGCTTCTTATTACTGGTTCGCACTAGGAATCATCTAATTCCCTAGAATAATGAACATAATCTGATCACCGACACCTTTGGATATTAAGCCTTCCCTACAGCCATCCAAACAAAACTACCTGTGTCCACTTTGTTGGTTAAGAATCGGATGGTGTTTCTATTAGCTTGAGAAAACCCACTGTTCCAAGTAATAAAACATTCTGATCCAGAAGTAGCAACACTAACAGAGTCATCGGTGGCTAAGGCAATTAGTACAGTGCTGCTAATCGGCAGCGAAATATCTTTATAGTATTTATTGGAATCAAACCAAGTTAATCCCCACTGGGGAGTTATTTTAATAATTCTATGGCTTTTCGTAGCTCACGAATAGTCTTATGTGTGTATACCCTGGTGGTAATATCGCCTTGTTTGTGGCCTAGTAAAGAACGTAATGTGTTGGGCGGTGCTACCGAGTCAAGTAAACTTGCAAATGTATGACGAGTATCGTGGATAGTATGCTTACAATTTAACTGTTTCATAATATTCTTGAAATTCTTATGGAATGTTGTGTAACTGATGGTGAATAGATATGCTTCGGTGCTGGTGTATACTTGCTCTATTAGTGGCATGATGCGGTGATGTATAGGAATGATACGGCCTTCACCGGCTTTCGTTTTAGCGTGTCTTACGATGAGGTATGACGATCGCCTATGGATGTCTTGCTTACGTAAATTAAGAAGCTCACCTATGCGGAGACCGGTGTATAGCAGTATTAAAATCATATGAGAGTAAGAAGTATCTACTTCCCATAATTTGTTAATTTGTTGGCGAGTGAATACTCTTCTCCTAATCGTTGGTATATTAGGGCCTAAGGTTAAGTGTATGACGTAATTAGTGATAGGGTAATCCTTGATGATTGCGTAATTAAATAATTGATTAAGTAACGTGCGGACTTTCTTACATGATGAGTAGGAAAGTCCTTTTACGTGCATGAAATTAATCACATTCTGAAGGTGCTGAAAATGAATATCCGTGATAGGCATATCCGCTATGTTGGATATGTGTTTAAAAGCAATATGATACGACTTAACAGCGCTATTAGAAATAGACTGAGAGTGAATAGGCAGCCACTCATTAAATAGTTGCCTTAATGTAATGGTATTGCGTTGTCTACGATTTAATATGACTGCGTAACGGCGCATAATTTCACCTCCGAAAGGATACTACTATGAATCAATATGTATTTATTTTAAATGAACAAGGCGAGCGTATTACATCTTTTGTTAATAATATGATTAGCAAAGATGAATTACTAGATCATGCTAAAAAAGAATGGCCAGATGCAGCGGATTATATTTACTCTGCAGATGGTGATAGTATGCTAGATGAATTCATGAAAGGTAAATTGTATGTAGGTGGTCAATTTGTATCTGCTCCAATTCATGAGTTAACGAAGGCAGAAAAAATTGTAGAAATTCGTGCATATTACAATGGGCGATTTGAAACTTTAGACCAAGCGCTGATACGCAGACGACTAGCGAATGGCGATATAACTGATTTGCAAGAGCAGTTTAAGAAAATCAATGCGGAAATGATCGCTAAGATTAAGGCGGTGAAATAACTATGGCAGATATTAAAAGCGATGTTCCAGTAATGCATTTCTGTGAATACTGTTGGGCTACTTTAAATAATGATGGCACCTGCCCAACAGAAGGTTGTATTCACAATGATTTAATGGATTTAGAAGAAAGCACAGAGGGTGAATAATGTGGACATGGCAATTTGAACTTAACGACATACTAACAACGCTAACTATAGTTAGTATAGTGGCAGGCCTTACCTATAAAGTATTGGTGCTTCCGTTATTGGAAAAACGTGACTTGCAACATTTGCAAGACACTCTAGTTTTCCAAGAAAAGATGGGAGTTCTGACAGAAACCCTCAATGACTTGAAGAATGAAATCAAACTATCAAGGGAAGAACGTGTAAAGGGGTTCACGGAACATGTAAAACTAGCTACAAGAGTTAACGGAATGGAAACACGATTAGATGAGTTAAGGGGGGAGTTTCATGAACACACCTCAAAAGCTCATTAATAGTTTTAAAAAAACATATCAATCTGTTAGGGTGGCCAACTTCCACCCTACAGGGGTTCTTGCAACAAGGGCACTAGTACTAATCATGCTAGTGCCTATTTTATTGGTAGTGTTTCAATACATAATGGCGTTTGCTAAAGGCCATGTTACTGAAGATATGAATAAGTTGATTGATGTAGGGATTACTATAATAGACCATATCTTTATCCCATCCGTATTGACGGCCCTAGTAGGGTTCTTGGCGTTATGGGTTGATAAGGATGGAAACGGTGTTCCAGATAAGCTAGAGGAACCTCCTAAAATACCGATTAATACCGTAGTAAACGAAAGGAGTGATTATAATGCACCTCGTTAGTCTTACTGATTTAAATGACTATTGCCGTAGAGCTTTAAGTCAGATTAGTAAAATATATTTGCATTGGACGGCAGGTAGGTACAATCAACAATTTGATGACTACCACATTAACATTGATAGGGATGGCAACATTTACATTGATGGTGAATTAACAGACCATAAGAACCATACCTATATGCGCAATGGTTCTGCGGTAGGTATTGCTTTAGACTGTGCTTATGGGGCTCAATGGACTGATAATCTTGGTGAATATGCACCTACAGATGCACAGATTGAAACTTTAGCGCAAGTGGTAGCGTTGCTGTGTGTTGACCTTGGCATTCCGTGTGATATTAGACATGTTCTCACCCATGCCGAGGCCGCCGATAACATGGACGGCTACTATGCTCACGAACCGTATGGACCTACTACAACATGTGAACGATGGGACTTATGGGCTATACGTGAGGGTGATGTTCCTGGTTCTGGTGGCGATGTAATTCGTGGCAAAGCTAAATATTATGCTCAACAATGGGGAAGTAATATATAGGGGGTATATATGTATGAGAAATTTAAAACTATATTTTCTGCCTATAGGGGCTATTGCACTGCTATTGTGGTGCTTATTGTTTGCATCATCTGTGTATGGGTCTACTCCAACAGAACCAGTAACATTGACACCACAGGAATACGCAACGCTGAAAACGAACTTCGACACGCTAGAGAATACAATAGACAGTCAGTTGAATACAATCAACGCATTAGAACAGCAGTTGAAAGTAGCCAAACTCTCAACGAGCGAACAGAAGAACGAATTAATACAAGCCTTGAACTTAATCAACGAACAGAAAACGCAATTGATAGAAGCACGAAACTTACTGCAAAAGCAAGAACAGATGCTGAACGAGCAAAAGCTATCATTAGCGAAAGCAGAAATATACTTAGAGCAGCAGAAGAACGAAATCAAAAAAGCGAAAATGCAACAACGAAATAGTAAATTACTTAATATCTTATTAGGTGGTGCTGTTGTATACCTAGTAGCCAAGAATTGAGGTGATCCATGCATCTCCCTACCATACGAGGGTGGACGTGTGGATAGTCCAATATTTGGTGATTTATTAGACTAAAGAGGGCCTTAGTCCAAGAAATGATGATTTTCTAGACTAAGGCCTTTATTTTTTTGACATCATTTTGACATCAGATTATATAAAAATATAGTGAAATATAAATAGATACGCAAGTAATAGAGTTAGGTGGTTACTGTATTTATAAGTTTTATGCATGAACTTTAAATGCCACGCCATCTTGAGGGGGTGGTGAGCTAACGCTCGTGCGGGTTCAAGTCCCGCCAACCGCACCAAGCTAATAAAATAAGGGCTTACAGGTAATTCTGTGAGCCCTTATTTTTGTTTGACATCATAAAGTCTTATGGGGTTTGACATCATTTTGACATCAGAAAATTTTAGCAATGCGTTCCACGATGTCATCTTCCATTTTAGGAGTGACGTGTGAATAGGTATCCATTGTTTCTTGAAACGAAGCATGGCCTAGGCGCTCTTGTATGGCTTTCATATTTGCCCCATTTTCAATGAGAAGTGTGGCGTGGGTATGTCTTGTACCGTGCATAGTAAAAGTTGGCTTACCGATTAAATTGGCGTATTTCTTACATAACTTACTGACTTCATCAGGGCAGCGAGGTGCACCTTTAATGCCAGGGAATACTAGATTATTATTAATCCAGTTCATTGTCTTAATTCTGCGTTTATCTATGACTGTTTTATGTTTTGCAAGTTCCTGAAGAGTTTCCGTATCAATGGCTATTATTCGTTTGGATGATGTAGTTTTAGTTGTATTTGATATAACTGCAGTTGATCCGATTTTGAGTGCTGTTTGTGAAATGGATATGGTCGATTTCTTAAAGTCGATATCAGACCATCTTAGGCCTAGCAATTCAGATCGCCGCATGCCGGTTGCAAATGCTAATTTAAATAATGCATGGTGTTCGGAATTTGATATATTTGATAGGAAATTTTTAACTTCATCTGCAGACAACGTTACCATATGGCGTACTTTAACCTGTTTTGGCCTATCAAGGTTACGCATATAATTTTTTGGGATGATATCATCTTTTACTGCTTGTTCTAATATCGAGCTCAGTATCGTCATGGTGTATGATATAGTTCGAGAGGATAAACCATCCATAGATTCAAATACATATCTTAGTGTGTTTGGCTTGATTTCAGCCAACTTTACACCGCCGATCTTATCTCGAATATAGCGATTTATGATGCCTGTATAACTTTGATAGGTAGCTGGTGTTATGCTCTTTTCTTTTAGTTGCAACCAAATATTAATCCAGGTATTTAATGAGATGGTAGCATCGAAATTGGCGCACGATTGGTTAGCGTTTATATATTTCTCCATCGCTTCCGTAGCAGCTTTCTTTGTGCTGCCATAAAATTGTTTTCTCTGGCCATTTATCACCTT